>Ga0209013_10000295_pt1 | contig 43436 bp, 41 predicted proteins | sample Cruoilmetagenom2_FD_187291 | JGI IMG/M metagenome (GOLD analysis project Ga0209013, IMG submission 187291) | Oil polluted marine microbial communities from Coal Oil Point, Santa Barbara, California, USA - Sample 2 (SPAdes) (version 2) | ecosystem: Environmental > Aquatic > Marine > Oil seeps ...
GTCAAAATACTCCCTAATAACATTAATTTCCCATTCCCCTCACGCGATCACTAACAAGCCATACTTTCTCAAGGGTTTCAAAGGGGTAAACGACGGCAATTCCAGATATACCACAGTCAATACATACACTATCCCTGGCAACATAACGGGAGGTTATGGACCTAGATAATGAAATGACACAATGGGAATATCATCATACCCAGCACACGGAATGCATCTGTAAGATCTTATGTAACCTGTGTCACGCGACAGAACGATACCATCGGGATAGGTGCGTAAAAACTTTCTACAGGAGATCATTATCGCTGGTTAATAATCCAATTGCTGCCCACTTCACACCACTCATCCTAAAGAATATCTAAAAAACTCTACTTAGTTGTCCGAGGTTTGTTGACCCCCATCCAATTCATGCTTTGGCAGCTCAGGCACTAAATAAATGAGCGGGATGCTGAAAATAGTAGTTGCCCCTTTAACAATTATATTTGACCAAAAAATGCTGATCACAACGGCAATCGGCAACACCCCCCCAAAGGCAATCGTGGTAAATAAGAGGCTATCCACCGGGATAGCGATGGCATTAGATGATAATACCCTACCCCATTGCCAACGATCACCAGCTCGGTCAACCCAGCGCTGGTAGACTTCACCATCTGTGAATTCAGCCACAACCTCTGCAATAATCGACGCGAAGACTATCCGCCATACCGGCGACAAGACTGCCCCAAATTGAAGCTGCGAACCCACTGCTTGATCAGCAGGCAATACGGATACCACCCAGAATAGTGCAGCCATAAATAAGTTTATCACCGCGGCGGTGATGATCAATACCCTAGAGGTTATGATACCGGCAGTCTTGTGCACCAGATCACGCAGTGTAAATGTCAATGGGTATACTAGTGTCCCGGCATCTATACTGAACCCAGCAATGAACAAAATCCGCAGGCTAGCGATATCGGCGAGTATTTGCGCGGCAACATAGGCAGTTGCCACGATCACAATAACGCTAAGGGTCTTCTGCTTCATACACTCATCTCGATAAATACAAAACCGTTTAAGCAGACACAGAATAATTAGAAAATTGAGATATTGTAATCATGGTCTGATAAAACTCGATTCATATCAGGTGTCCACCCGGTTAACCAACCATACCCCAAGCAGAATGGAAATCCCACCCAAAATAGAAACGATTGTAATAGCTTCATCTAACAGCGCAGCAGCAAGACCCAATGCAACTAGAGGTTCAAAGTAAAGGAACACTCCAACCTGCGATGCAGAGTTTATCTTTAGAGCATCATACCACGCGACATATGCCAATCCAGAGCATACGATTCCAAGGAAACCGACAGCTAACCATCCCTGGATTGACATTCCACGGATGAGGCTGATTTCTTGAGAGCGGAATAATAATACGGTTGCGAATAACCAACCCCAAATCATAACATAAAACATCATGACGGCTGCCGGATTCTCAAGCAAGGTGCGTCTTGAAAGGACAGAGAAGATTGCCCAATTGAGTGCGCTGATCAGGATGAAATAATCACCCACCACACCAAAGCTGCCATTGAAAATGGCAAATATATCACCACCACTTACCACAAGCAGTACACCCAGCACAGCTATGATGATGCCAATGATCTGCAGCCATTGAAGTCGCTCTTTTAAGAAGATCCATCCTAACAAAGCAATGAACACGGGTATGATGGCAATGATCCATGCAGTGGTAGATGCCTTAGCCGTCATCAAGCCGAAAGACTGCAGCCATTGATGCAGTGTAACCCCAAGAAAACCGAGTATTCCCAAATTCAACAGTTGATTACGATTAATACGGATTGACTGCCGCCGGTGAAACATGATCCCGCCTAATACCATTATGCCTAAAAGGCTCCTCAACCAGATCACACTCGCAGGATTCAACTCTCGCAAGGATATTTTTGTCGCGATGAACGATGCTCCCCACGCAGTTACAGCGAATAGAGCTGCCCCCCATGCATACCGATTAGAGTTATCTTCCGATTTCACGTCTACGATTTCCCGATGGTAAATTACTGCGCGAATAAATCATTCCAAGAGAAATATATAGTATGACTGAGCACATCGCTTCCCATCATCCATTAGACTCACCCCATAATAATAACAAAGATGCTTTTGAACCCCCTACAGCTTCGGAAATTTGGCGAACTGCTAACTCGTGATAACCATGTTCATTAAACAGATCTTGTGCCGCGGATAATATTCTATCCTGCATGAACCTAGACTCATGTTTTGGGGACAACATCATAGCGACAAAATGACATGTATGGTTAATACCATTGTCTGGTTTGTCTTGTCGATTTTGGAGTAACCAGTACGAAAATGAAATTTAGAATGCTGGAAATAGCGGGCGCATCCACGGCATTCCTAAAAGCATTACCAGAAATGATAATGTGAACCAAATGGCTGCCCGGCGGTGTTTGGCTTGTGATCCATCTACCCGTTTTGGTAAAGCCGATCCAAGGTGAGCAAATACTACTGCCAGCAGCATCATTATTGCATGTTCGATCGCATAGAACCGAATCCCAGAGTTGCCCATCACGGTGCTAAAATCCCGAACAGCTGATGTAGTGATTGGACTTAAGGCAAAATATAACAGCAAACCCAGCAGCAGCTGGATATCTAATGCGATGGCAAAAAACAGACCAAACTTACGGTCAAGCTTGGTCCATTCGCTATCCTGAATCCAACCTAAGAATGCTTTTACAGCGGCTAAGATACCCAGGATTAATGCTATCCATCGGATAACATTATGAAGTGCTAACACTATTTGATAAACACCCATTTCTTCCTCCAAACATCGCTCGATTTAAGTAGATAGGGCTTCCAGTCATCACCCTTGTCGTAGAATCTTGTGGAACTTTATAAAACCCAACTGGACCCAGAAACCAACATGTCCAGTGTCACCGAGTGCCTAAAGAACATAAGCACAGATCACCAACGTTGCTGCATTGCAATCTTTTGGGGCGACATCGGCTCGTCTCCTAATCATAGGGATAACCAAAACTCAGATCACCACAAAATAGGCGATATTGAAAATTCTTTCCACCCAAATGGTGAGATTCTCATCCATGACTGCCTCCCAATTTGCTTACTGACAGGTCAGTCAGGAGATATTTATCAAACTTTCTACTCGATGTCAAGCTATAATTGCACGTGAAGACGTCAACCTATCCACGGCGAGGGTGAAATGATTGATATCCAAGACAACGAAATCGCTGAGCTGTCCCGCGAGCATAGTTTCTGGACCTGGTCGGCTCAAGCCCAAGTTGAACCGATCCCGATAGCAAAAGCTAAGGGGGTGTATTTTTGGGATATCAACGGAAAGAGATATCTCGATTTCAATTCAATGGTCATGTGTGTCAATATTGGACACGGGGATGAAAGAGTTATTAATGCTATGACTCGCCAGCTGCAAGAGCTCCCCTTCGCTGGACCACCGATGGCTTCAAAACCACGGGCGGTCTTGGGGAAAATGCTCGCAGCAGTTACACCAGGCGACCTTGACCGGTATTTATTCACCTCGGGTGGAGCAGATGCCAATGAAAATGCTGTCAAACTTGCCCGTGCATATACAGGTCGCCACAAGATCCTAACTCGCTACCGCTCATACCACGGTGCCAGTGCCGGCGCCATGGCTTTGACGGGTGATCCGCGCCGCTGGGCCTGGGAACCAAATTTGATGCCGGGTGTTGTACACTTCCTGGACCCTTATCGCTACCGCTCTACGTTTCACCGCACGATACCGGATATCCCTGAAAACGATTTCTCGCAAGATTACATAAATCATCTAGAGGAGATCATTACTTTAGAAGGGCCGGAAACGATAGCTGCTGTAATGGTCGAACCAGTCACGGGCACTAATGGAATCATTATCCCTCCTGAAGGATATCTCCAGGGAGTCCGCCAGCTCTGTGATCACTATAGTATCCTACTGATTGCCGACGAAGTGATGAGCGGGTTTGGTCGCACTGGAGCTTGGTTCGCGGTAAATCATTGGGATGTCGTTCCAGACCTAATGACGATGGCAAAAGGATTAACATCCGGCTATGCGCCTTTAGGTGCTGTAGCAATGCGCCAAGAGATTGCCGAATTTTTTAACGAACGTATCTACCAAGGGGGTTTGACCTACAACTCACATCCACTCTCTCTAGCCGCAGCAGCCGCGAATATCCAGGTCATCCAGGATGATCACCTGGTTGAAAGGACCGCAGCTATTGGGCCGGTTTTCCATCGTATGCTGAGCGATTTAGCAGAGCAGCACCCATCGGTAGGCGATGTCCGTTCGATCGGACTTTTTGGTGTCATTGAGTTAGTAAAAAACCGGCAAACTCGAACGCCCTTGACACACTTCAATCATACATCTGCTGAAATGCAGGCTCTCCGTAAATTCGCGCTGGATCAGGGTTTATATTTTTACACCCATTGGCATACAATATTAGTTATCCCCCCGCTCATTATTTCAGAAGATCAATTGACTGATGGGTGCGCAATATTGGATGAGGCTTTGCTGATTACTGATCGAGTAGTATCGAGTTAAAACCATCGACTAATTTATCCGTTAGCTCAACCGCTCCAACTCCCGGGAAAATATCCGCCGCAAAATCGCTATCGTAGCAGCATAGCTTGAGTCCATCCCATAATAGGATAGACTACCGGCGCCCAAGTTACGCCCCTTACTGAGTGGTGTATCAGATGCATAATGGATCAGTCCGAAATCAAATGGCAATCCGTAAAGATTGATGAATTCATTCACCGGATGGCGTTTTGGACGCACCATTTCGTAAACAGCTGATAAATTGGGTCCTGCCTCCATCTCGATGGCGGTATAACCTTCCCTATAGAAAACATCCATATAGCGCTCATTCTGTAAGAAGGTCCCCAAAACGGACACCGATTTCTGATTGTCCAGAACCGTACCGTAAACCAGGTATGGCGATACTTCTGCCGCAGAAAACGGGTTGTTGAAGAGGTAAGTATTCTGAGAGTGCTCATCGTGGACGACATTCGGGATCATTACATCACCAACGACACCATTCAATGTGGCCGCCTTCCCAATGATATATACCCCTAATACAGAACCAACATGCTCGGCCACCTCGCTGAGTACGTTGTAGGCTGCTAAACCGAGCGGATAATCGACGTTCAAGATCAAAGCATCACTTTTTGACAGCTTGTGAAGGTTGCTTTGTAGAGAACTTGCTTTTAATCGTGGGTCAATCACATCCCAATCTAGACTTTTCAAATCTACAATTTGGGCTTCGAGATCAAAGCAGCGCTCGTTCCACACTCGCAACAACCCATGATTACGTTCAAAATCTAACTGTTCTGGAATCAGGTGTTTACCTCCAGACGTGTTTTGGTATTTCTTTAGCACATAATAGAAGAAATTCTCACGACTGGATGGAACGGAACTATTTTGTATGTCAGACCACTCGTAAGTAAGTTCCTCGTCCTCGGCCCCTTCTAGATATTCAATCAAATTATTTTCTTTCAATAATGCAAAACCCGAGAGGAGATTAAGTACACTATGAGGATTGCTCGAGATAAAGTAAACTGGCCGATTTTGCAGATCTGGAACTTCAACGCGGATATTTTCCCACCAGGAATGGGTAGCTCTCCGATATTCACTTAAAGATCCGCTGATCAATCTCACCCCCAGGTCACAGGGATGGGCAGCAATTTTCGCAATATTCTCCGAGAATTGATCCCCCCAGATTTCATTCAACCGTTGAACTTCATTATCGGAAATTCCCAATGCCTCACTCAGTGACTGGATCGAGGGATCATTGCCACCAGGAGTACTTTGAGTCCATTGCTGGGATGATTTCTGAAGTAGAAGATGCATCTTATTCCACTCAATCTGATATGCAGTAAGCAAGGGAATCACATCATCAATATCAGACCGGCTGGCTATAAAACAAAATAATGTATCTACGCCATCAAAGAAGCTTCTCCTACGTCGAGCGCGCGCTGGGACAGATTGCCAGTTCTCACCATAATGGTAACCTGCTCGGTCGAAAACCTCCTCACTTTGTCCTAATACAACCAACCTGGTTTCCGGCATGCAATCAGGCAACCGCAATATACTGTATATCAAGGCGGATAAATCCAGCGACAAACTCCGCGCGCCATGATGCAGGAGTGATTTCATCCCAGCGTGCACTTCTTCAAGCGTTTGGATTTTTACTTCGTCAGTTGTTCGTAGGAGGGAGTAATACGTCCGGATGTATAACTCAACTTCCCCGGAAGCGGTTCTGGGAACAGTTCTTTCCAATTATCTCCTCCTTCTATTATTGGGTTTATTGTAAATTGGAGGGGCATCCTGCGGCCCATAACGAGCTGGCCCGATTAAACTATAGACAAGCGAATAGATGATTGTCATTACCCCGAAACCAATTAACGCCAACAGAACTGCCACGATAACAACCGCCAGGACACTTTCCACGGTACCAAACAAAGGCAAGGTCAAACTCTGTGATAATTCAGCCGGGATGGGTACCCATTTCTGGTCAGCATTCGCTTGAACAACCAAAATCGCACCAGCAAAAGCCAAGGCTGGAATGATCAGGATCATCAAGCACCCGATGCCTCGCCAGACAGGGTGAATCTTCCAAGGCGTTTCTGCCATATGGCTTTGGGGATTATATTTATCGTATTTTCCCATCAGACCCTCCGTTATCCCGGTTTACGGGATTCATTTTCGCAGCGTGTTCGATCGCGCGGACAATTGAATAATAGCCCGTGCAGCGGCATAGATTGCCAGTGATGGCTTGCTTAATATCATCAACGGAAGGTTCTGCACGTTCTTCCAAAAGCTTGGCAGCTGACATAATAAATCCCGGTGTGCAGTATCCACATTGAACGGCAGACTCTTCGATAAATGCCTGCTGGACAGGATGCAATTGGTCATCATGGGCTAATCCCTCAATTGTTACAATATCAGCAAGGTGTGCCCGCGGAGCCGGAACAAGGCAGCTCATGACAGCAATACCATCTAAAAAAACCGTACAAGCTCCACATTCGCCTTCCGCACAGCCTTCTTTGGTTCCGACCAAACCGGCATCCTCCCTTAGTAATCGCAATAGAGATTTATCATACCCGTTTATAAATTTATGGGCAACACCATTGATCCTGGTTTCTATGACTGTGTTATGAGTATGGTGCGAGTGTTCAGACAGGTAAGGGGCATGACCTTGATACTCATTACCCCATAGCAATATCGGATGATCAGGCATATCTGAAAAGAAATCATCATCTTTGATGGAGCGTAAGCCTCGCATTGTACATACACGCACCATCTCTTTCCGGTAGTAAGCTGAACCTCGTAAGTCGTCAATCGGACTAGCTTCATTCTGCGCCAAGATTGCTGCTTGCTGGATAGCCTCATCATTTAGACTCAATCCAACCAAGAATTCTTCTGCTTGACGGGCGTGGATTATTCGAGGCGCGACAGCCCCCATCGTTATCGCTGCATCAGTTATGCGCTCATCCTCCAATGTCAAGATGATCCCAACATTTACCACAGAGATCGCTTGGGCATTCCGTAATCCAAGCTTCGTAAATGTGCCCCGTTGATTCGAAAGCATCGCTGGGAAAATGATCTCCGCCAGCATTTCATCTGGGCGCATAACTGTCGTGCGCACACCCGTGTAGAAATCCTTTAGAGGGACCACTCGCTCACCATTCAATGAGAGCAACTTGACTTCCGCTGATAATCCCATGAGGGGAGTAATGGTGTCATTAGCAGGCGAGGCAGTAATAAGATTACCCGCGATGGTCCCTCGGTTTCTTATTTGAGGTGCGCCGACACCCCAGGCAGCTCGAGCCAGTGGGTACGCAAATTCGCGAACCAACTTTGAGTTCACACAATGATTATGGGTGACCAATGGCCCTAAGTGAAATCTCTGATTATTATCTAATACGATTTGATCAAGATCTGGAATGCGGGTGATATCGATCAGAACTTCGATATTTTGACGCACCCCTCGCTCCATCTCAAGGATTAGATCTGTCGCGCCAGCAACAATACGCGCTTTACCTTGATACTCAGCGAGAGTTTCCAATGCCTGCTCTACACTTATTACATTGATATATTTATGCCACATTGTCTGTTCCCAACTCCGAGAAAGTTACCAGCAAACCTATTGGACGAGATCTGTTGCACTGGTTTTACAAGGGGTTTTCTCGCTTGCTGATGGTCACGATGGGGCCACCATTGGCTTACCATCACCACCTCTACGCAACATAATTATCTCTGCCATAATGCTGACGGCAATCTCCTCAGGGATTTCTGCATGTATATCCAACCCCACAGGTGAGTATACTTTTGCCAGGACACGATCATTAATCCCAATTTCTCGGAGCTTTTCACGGGTTGTTGCCCACCGTCGTTTCGACCCGATCACACCGAAGTAGGCTGCTTTAGACTGAAGCAACCCAGGCAACCCGGGGACGTCAATATCGACTCCACGCGTAGTAAGCACAATATATGTCCAAGGCGTGATTTCGAGCTGCCCAGGTAGTTCTTCCATTAATACGGGATAGAATTCCTCAGCATAGGGGTTATTCTCAGGATTACAATAATCTATCCGGTCGTCACTCATAACAACCCGAAATCCAAGCCAGCTACCTAGTCGCGATACCGCTCTTCCAACATGTCCACCACCAATGACGAGCAGTAATGGCCTCGGATTGATGGGCTCGATAAATATTTCTACTTGCCCACCACAGACACCTGGATCACCACGTTCGGGATCCACCATGCTATATTCGATATATTTCGATTCGTTTTGATGAATCGCCTCGATTGCCTCAGTAATAACCCTATTCTCCATCTCTCCCCCACCAACGGTACCCTGAATCTCGCCGTTCGGAAATACAATCATTTTGCTAGCTGAGCCGCGCGGTGTTGATCCACGACTGCGCACGACAGTACAGAGCGCAGCCGTTTGATTGTTACCCTCTATTTCCGCAATTTTCCCAAAAATTGTTTCTTCCATAGCTTAGCCATTCCAAGATAAACGATATTCCTAAAGACTATAATTCCAATAAGCCTAAGATGACTGGAAGCAGCTGCTTCTTTCTGGATACAACACCTTCTGCTCGCCTTGTATTATCGATTTGCTTGGGGTAGGGCAGATCGCCTAGCTCAGCGGGCTCGTTAGTGACCAATAATCGGCTTGAGCCCCGCACTACATCCGTGACCATCAACATGGCAAAATCAAGTGCATTATTTTGGCGCAAACGATCAAGAGCATAATTGAGCTCTTCCAGATGTTCTGATAACTGGAGTAAATCAGTCACTTCAACTTGTGCGATCGCGAAACGGAATCCTCCAGCATCGTACATCTTGGTATCAGAATTCACAATTTCATCTGTATCTCGAGTTGCCAAACCAGCCCCTGCCCGTAATACTTGCTTGCCGTAGGATTCTATCGTCTCACTTGCCAATGGGCCATTACCTACAAAAGCCCATCTCCCCAACCGGTTGGCTGCCTGCTTATCTCGTTCAGTTGTCGTTGGTGAACTCAAAATCAAGGTGTCTGAGAGTAACCCCGCGAGCAGAATGCCAGCAATTTCTGGTGGGGCACTAAAGCCAGCTTCTTCAATACGTTCAGAGACCAGGGTGCTCGTGCTACCCACAACATCGACGGAGAACCTAATTGGAATATGTGTTGAAGGATTCCCTAATCGATGATGGTCTAGTATCTCTAACAGCTCTGCTTCATCTAAAGAACCAATCGCCTGGCGCGGTTCGTTATGATCTACCAAGATCACTCTTAGACGTGGAGGATTCAAAACATCACGCTGCCTGGTAACACCTAAATATTGTTGATTGTCATCCACAATCAAGAATTCATTGTGCTCGGCACGTAAAATGCGATTGATGACATCCCGAATTCGCATATTAGCCTTGAATCGTGGGACGGATTGATCGCAGGCTTCCTTACATGGAAGATCTAAGATCTCACTGATACGCATTTCCTGTTGGCGCGGGTGGGGTCCCACCAATTCACCAAATAAATTGAACAGGCTTACTCCTGTGATTAAGCCACAAGGGCTGCCATCAGGCTCCACTACAGGCGCAATTCCGCGTGTCCGCGAGGTTATCGCCCAAGCTTCTCTCAACAAACTCTCAGGTTTGACGGTATCCAAGCGTTGGGTAACTACCTGAAAAGTGGGTGAGGCATCTGTGATTAGGATTGGCGCTTCTAACTCCAGCTTGTTCAAAACCCAAGTCGTCTGGGGATTTATGGCGCCTGCACGGGCAGCAATCACTTCAGTTCCATCGCGTTCATGCAGCAGCCAGGCATACCCCATTGCTGAAGCAATAGAATCTGTATCTGGGTTTACGTGTCCGACCACATAAACTGCACTCATTTGAATGAATTTGTCCATATAAACAAGTATTCCATTGGTTATACTGCCTTCTTCAATTCCCTCCAAAGCCTTTCTGGCAATATCGGGATTTTATCAACATCGACACCACATGCATCTCGTACTGCATTTCCTACCGCTGGCGCGACACCATCCATGGGGATCTCAGCAACGGCTTTAACACCAAAGGGATGGGATGGTTCAAAAGTCTCTACAAAAATCGTCTCCAATACAGGCATTTCATGTGCCTGAAAGATATGATAATCGCGCAAATCGCGCTCACGAGCCCTGCCCTTTGAATCATAAATCATTTCCTCACAAACCGCATAACCCAATGCTTGCGCCATTCCCCCCTCTACTTGACCGGAGGCTGTTATTGGGTTAACAATCACTCCTGCGTCGACAGCCATTAATAGCCTATCTACAATGACCTGTCCAGTTTCAATATCTACGGTAACTTCAGCGAACTGCGCAGCAAATGGCGGTGGGGATACTGGGGACATAAAAGATGCCACACCCATAATCTGCTCTTGATCACTCTGATGTAGAGCATGCCTAGCAATCGTCTCCAGACTCACCGACTGACCATCAACACTTAAAGCCTGGCGGTTGTATAATCGGATATCATCTGCAACAAATCGGCTTTCACTACTCTGTTCATTTAGAATCTTTACCGCACGCAGCTTAATTCGTTCAGCGACTTGCTGAGCAGCCTTGACGACCGCTCCTCCGGATATATATGTTGTGCTTGAAGCATATGCGCCTTTGTCAAATGGGGTGAAATCTGTATCAGATGAATAAGTGATGATGTCCTCGATGGGTACACCCAAAACTTCGGCAGCCATTTGTGACAACACGGTATCCGAACCTGTCCCCAAGTCCGTGGCACCAATCAATAGGTTAAATGAACCGTCATCGTTCATCTTTATACTTGCGCCACCCATATCCAGATAGGGTATTGCTGTTCCCTGCATGACTAGTGCAACACCAATCCCCCGCTTCAAATAGGTTTTATCGGGAACGTGCCTCCAATTGGGGTTGTTAAATTTCTCGTCCCAATTTATTGTCGCGCGTCCCTGACGAACGCATTCTTCCAAGCCGCAAGTCGCAATCGTTTCAGGCTGCGGCTCGCGCCCTTCACTCCAAGCGGTGCTGAATGGATGCAGCTCTCCTGCTCGCAAAGCATTTTTCAATCTGAAATCAAGTGGGGCGATACCTAATTGACGTGCGATTTTCTCCATATGGCGTTCGACTGGCCAGTATCCTTGGGGAACTCCGTAGCCGCGGTAAGCACCGGAAGGAGGAAGGTTGGTGTAGACAATATCGGCAATAAACTGGATATTCGTGTGCTCTCGGTAGACACCATCGCCAACGTATAAGGCCATCGCTTTGTGACCGGTATTTCCTGTCACCGTCAAGGCATGACACCCATAAGCTCCAGTGTCTGACAACACTTGCATGGCGTTGGCGGTTATTGTCCCATCTCTCTTTACACCGGTCTTCATTTTAATCTGCATAGGATGCCGGGAGCGTGAGGCAATGAACTCCTCCTCACGACTGTATTCACATACCACGGGTCTGCCTGTAGCGATCGTTAGGTGGGCGGCAACGTCCTCGATCAATACCTCTTGCTTGCCACCAAATCCACCGCCTATACGCGGTTTCACAACCCTAATGCGCTTGATAGGTAAACCTAAAACCGGGGCTAACTGCCTGCGGACGTGGAATGGTACTTGGGTGCTGGTCCTGATAACCAAACGATCATCCTCATCCCAATAAGTGACTGCAACATGCGGTTCTATATGGGCTTGCTGAACTTTGGGGACTTCATAATTACCTTCAATAACGTAATCGGCTTCCATAAAACCCTGGTCAACATCGCCGATATCGATGTGGATATGGGCAGCTAGATTGCGCTTTGCGTCGGAATCGGCAAAGTCAACAAACTCCGATTCATCATGCAGTACGGGGGCGTTTGGTTCCATCGCTTGTGATGGGTCAAAGATTGGGGGTAGGACTTCATACTCAACTTCGATAAGCTTCAGGGCTTCGCAGGCAATCTCCTCAGTCTCTGCGGCAATAAAAGCTACCCTGTCTCCAACGAAACGCACCTTCTTATCGAGGGAAAAACTATCGAGTGGTCCGGGGATCGGGTCAGATTGCCCGGCAGTCGAGTAGATCACTCTGGGTAGATCTTTCCAAGTTAAGACTGCAGCGACACCGGGTAGGCTGCGAGCCTTGCTGGTGTCTATGTTTTTGATTAGCGCATGTGCAACTGGGCTGTGCAGCACTTTGGCAACCAGCATTCCACGTCTTTCGAAATCCCCCGCAAAAGCAGGCTTACCTTGGACAAGTTTTACGGCATCGATTTTTACTTCCGGTTTTCCTACACTCTGCCATTTCTCGGTTCCATGTACGAGCTCGATTTTTGGCATAACAGCACTTTTAAGACGAGTATCTACTACCGGCAGCGTATTATCCACGGTTGGATACCCTTCAGCTTCCGGGCCGGTTTCAAAGTCCTCAACTTTAGGCATCCAATCTAATGGCGCCGAGATCAAATCTCCTTTCGGGAGGAATGGTTCGACATCTTCTCCACGCATTATGGCTGCCGCCCGCAGGACAGCTTGAACTGGTTTCACATATCCAGTACAGCGACAGAGCACCCCTGATAACGCGATACGCACCTCTTCTTCCGTGGGATAAGAATTTCTCTCAAGCAGATCTTTTGCTGCCAGTACCTGCGCGGGAGTGCAGTAACCACATTGTATCGCCCCGCTTTCCACAAATGCACGCTGGATGGGATGTAAACCGGGAGTCATTTTCCACCCTTGTTCAGGATGCTCGCCGAGGTGTTCAATGGTTTGGATTTCTTTCCCCGCGGCTTGTAGTGCCAACATTACGCAGCTGTTAACGGGTTTGCCATCTACTAACACGGTACACGCACCGCAATCTCCCGTCTCACAACCGTGCTTTACACCAAAGTAGCCCAAAGACCTCAAGGTTTGGAGCAGGTTTGTTCCAGGTTGAATACCTATCTCATGCTGGTTCCCATTGACCGAAAGTATTAGTTCCATCGCTTCCTTCCACCAGGGTCTATTGTCCGATCACAGCACTCTCTTTAAGCTGATCCTCAAATAATATTAGAAATGACTCACCCTAATTGCTCTTGTCAGAACAGTCATTCCATTCGGACCTGACAATCTCTCTTAAATTGTCAATTGGTAAATATGTACCATCATTGTCTCGATAATACCAGTGATCCCATCCATTACATGGGGCCTTGACGATTTCCTTAGCCACTTTATGAATAGAGCCCTCATCCTCTCTACAGCGAAGATGTCCATCGGCTAAAACCATGGCGGTAATGTCATCTTTACCTTCGAAATACAGCGTATCACCAGGATGAATTAATCCGCGTTCCATCAAGGTACCGAAAGGGATGCGCATTTTCCTATGCTTGGTTCTTAAATTCAATGCTTGTGTTGGTGGCTCCTGCCCAGAAATCGAGGCCAACCTTTCCTCCGCGACCGCGACATATACTTCATTCAACTCAATGCCGACCCATTTTCTGCCTAGCTTTTTTGCTACCGCCCCACTCGTTCCTGTTCCAAAAAAAGGATCCAGGATAACATCGCCGGGATCCGAACTTGCTAAAATAATCCGGTACAAAAGTGCTTCGGGTTTTTGCGTGGAATGGGCCTTCTTGCCATTAATTTTCAGTCTCTCTTTCCCAGAGCAAATTGGTAAGTACCAGTCGCTGCGCATCTGCAAGTCGCCATTAATGGCTTTCATGACATGGTGGTTGAAGGTATATGAATTGCCCTTCGCCTTTTGAGCCCATATCAATGTCTCCTGGGCATTCGTGAAACGAACACCGCGAAAGTTCGGCATAGGATTGTTTTTCACCCAAACGAAATCATTTAGCACCCAATATTCTAAATCCTGCAAAATTTTGCCTATCCTGAAAATATTGTGATACGTTCCAATTACCCACAGTGTGCCAGTGTCTTTCAATACTCTCCGACAAGCAGACAACCAAGCGTGTGTAAACCGATCATACGTTTCGAAAGAATCAAATTGGTCCCATTGGTCCTCAACCGCCTGCACCTTGGTTAGATTAGGGCGCCAAAGTTCCTGCTGCAACTGCAGGTTATACGGTGGGTCAGCGAAAATTAAATCAACAGATCCCGCAGGGAAATCACTTATGATTTCGATGCAGTCACCGTGGATAATTTCGTTCTCTGGTAACTGATTATGCGTCATGTTTTTGATATGAGTCGCGATACCTTTTGTTAGAGAACCTTCTTTATCGATAGCCAACCTGGCTTAGAATCGTTCGCTGTTGTAATTGTCTCTTGGGATCCCAGGACAACCACCATACCCTCATCCTTGACTGCATCAAGGATATCAGCAAAGGCAGTAAAGTGTTCTAGCGAAGTATCTAAAACTTCATCACGAAGTTTCTGTCGATACTCCTCCGTATCCCCTACCAAATAACGGATCATTGAGCTGTAACCTTTTGCATCTGGCAGCTGGTAGGCGTCAAGATCGCCGATTGTACCAATAATACTCTTCGTAATTCCTTCATCATTCAATTCGAGATGCCGCAGATAACGACCAGTGTCATCGTAGTTAGTTAACGTATGCTGTAGGTTGGGATCCCGATAAGATCCATATGAAAAGATCCCTGACCGGCGATTGAACGAACAGAACGCTCCATAGGCGCCCCCCTGAACTCGCACCCGGTCCCACAACCAAGTTGTTCCAAGATGCTTGGTAATCACAAGAATAGATCCGTGGAATGTATACCCCAAGTTATAAATGTTCGCTGCTTTCCCGACATAATTCACCTGGGTGGGGATGGTCAATCCTTCGAACCCTTGGAGGAGTTCTGGTTTCCAAAGTAAACTCTGCGGTTCACTTGCCGGCAATAATTCTTGGAACTCTTTTAGTTGTGGGGTGAAATTAGAAAAATTTTCGCTATCCAAGGTTACATTGACTAGCATATTGTTACGGTTGATTAATATCGTACGGATTGCTTCCAGCTTCCCCAGAACACTCTCCCAGTTATTCTCGATATCGTGGATCAACTGGCGGAGGAAGAATAAATGATCTACACCTCCCATCTGCTCATTTACCCAGCCCGCTTCACTGAATATCGCCCCGAGCCGTGAACTTACAAATTGGTGTCCGGCCGGTGCGAGGGATGCTTCATACCTCGCCTTGTTTTCCAAGACCATCTGCAGCACACGTTCTCGATTATCAAATTTTGCTGTCAGTAATATGTCATGTAAGATATCCAGCAGGTCACCCGTATGATCCATCGTGGCTTTCCCCCTGAGGAACAGCCAGCTTGTGGCAATATCTGTTTCGTGCTTTGTCGTAGTGAATGTGGTTGGGCGAAGGCCTCCCGTTGTTCGCCCAATACGCTGAGAAAGCTTTACGAAATCCTCTTTCTCTGTTCCAACTTCGATAAGCGCCCGCCCGAAGAGTGGAACATAAGGCAGCAGGTCGATTGGAAGCGTATGCAGATCGAATCCGGTATCTAGGTATACGATGCCATTCGTGAAAAGATCATGATATAAGATTTCGGATCCTAAGAACTGCAGGTGTTCGAGTGGGATTTGTTTATTGTGTTTATCAAGATCACTAAGCTGTAAGGTAGGTATCCGAGCTAGGGCTTCGGGTGAGTCGGATTTTCCCTGAATTTCTTTCAAACGAAAGGCACTCTGGACAATATTTTGAAGATCATCTTCCGATATTTGAGCCTGCACATCTGCTAAGCGTTGTTGTTCGAGAGCTTCATTACGAGTCTGCAATTCTGGGTCAGGTTCCATGATTACGGTTGTGCGGTGATTGTTGCCTAGCAATTGACTTGATATCAGCTCTTCAAAATAACGCGGATTCTCGTTAAGGGATTTTTTTATACTCACGAGGGGGGCTTCAAATTCCAGCGGCGTGAATGGGTCTTCATCATAGAGCCAAGTAGTTAAGGATCTCAGCATCAAAGCCAATCCCCGGGGAAATGAGCCAGTATTGTTCTCGCGCAATAGGAATTCAAAGGTATTCAATGCAGCCGCAGTCATATCCTGCTCGATACCCTCTTCGGCTATATTACCCAAGGTATCTAAAATCAATGCCTCGACCTGATCTATATTCGGTAATTTAACACCTCGTAAACCTGTGGAGAAGAATTTTTGACGCAGTTCATCTTCAAGACCACTACCGGTCAAATCTTCTCCCAGCCCCGAATCGATCAGCGCCTTCCGCAGGGGTGAGGCCGGTGTACCAACAAGAATATACGACAGTATAGCAAAACTCATCACATCAATATGGTTATTTATTTCAGAAAGTAGCCAATTTACGGTTACAAAAGCTTTGTTCGCGTCATCTGCATCGCTAACTACATATGGATGGGTAATTCGGGTCGGTTGAGTAACTTTACTCTGCAAGCCGATGGTTGAGTTTATCTTCTTAGGTTGAAACCCTTGGAGATACTCATCCATCCTTTTTAGGCGCTCTCCTGGATCATCATCACCGTAGAAGAAAATGCGGGCATTTGACGGTGAATAATAATATTCGTGAAAAGATTTAAACTGGTCGTATGTCAAATCCGGTATGTACTTGGGATCACCACCCGAGTCAAATTTATACTCCGTGTCGGGAAATAATGATGCGCGAATATATCTCCCTAATACATTGTCAGGCGATGAGTAAGCGCCTTTCATTTCATTGTAAACAACACCTTTGAAACTAATTGTCCTATCGCTGTCATTGGCTTCATAATGCCAACCCTCTTGCTGCAGTACATGTTCCGGTATCAGGGGATGGAACACCGCATCAACATAGACATCAATCAGGTTGTAAAAATCCTGCAAGTTTTGACTGGCTACAGGGTAGCAGGTTTTATCCGGATAAGTAAATGCATTTAGAAATGTATGCAGTGAGCCTTTTAATAATTCAACGAATGGTTCTTTCACTGGATACTTTTCTGACCCACACAGCACCGAATGCTCCATGATGTGAGGTAGACCAGTCGAATCTTTGGGTGGCGTCCTAAAAACTACGCCGAATACCTTATTCTCATCCTCGTTTTCCAAGGAAAGCAATTCAGCTCCACTTGGTATATGTTTGAAATACCGTCCAGATGTTTTGAATTCAACAAGATACTTCTCTTTTACTAACTCAAAGTTAAACATTTCCGACATTGATTGCTCCAGAGAGAAAATTATTAGAGAAACTATAACGGTAAAATAAACCGCCAGGTTGAATAATTATACTGCCCAGTGGTAGTATCATGGGAATTTGTGGGTTATTGAACAGAAAGGGACACATTTATTATGCATCCCTTCAAAGATTGAGACGATTAGAACAAGAGCCGACATAATTAACCCAAATCCGCGATGCATCTCCTCGATAAAGTAGCAGCAACATCCTGACGAAAGTCTGCACCCGCCCACTCATCATTAGCGGTAGAAAAAGCTGAGCGAGCGGCTTCTACTGCCCCATCGCTATTAGGACCATCTAAAACTAATCTGGGAGCCTCTCCATAGCCACCCAATGCGATTCTGGTTCTGCCAGAAGGCCATTTCGCGGCGGCCACACAAACTTGCGGCAGATCAGCTGGTGACCTGGAAACATTATTAAATGCTAATTGGACATTTACAGGGATTGTGATTTTAGTGATCAGTCGCTTTTTCAGCTGCACAGTTCGCGTTGCGAGCAAATCGCCCAAGGCCACCTCAACTTCATTGGGCATGGTCTCGATTACACTGTCCGTAGCCAATAATGCGGTTACCATGGTTGAGCGTCCATCTGCCGAAACGATTGTGCCCGCGATTGTTCCAGCCTGACGAATATTATAGTTAGTTTCGAGCATAATCGCCTGTCGCAAAGAATCCGGGGTTTGATCATAATCATACAATGCTTGAAGTGTGGTTGTTGCGCCAATTTCTAGCCAATTCCCCTTTCGATGGATTTCGGATAGACCTAAATCTTGTAAATCGACAACCGTAATCGGAGATGCCGAGGGTTGGGATAATCGTGTACCTCCACCCATCGGGTAGATATCAACATCACTTCGCGATAACAGATCTAAAGCCTTATCCATACTCGATGGCCGATAGTAGTTCTTAATCATTACCACATCCTCGATATTTCGTCTGACTTTCAAAAAACATTGTGCCAGGATAAACAATTTTTTTGCGGCTATTCATCCGGATACACTTTCCATCCTAAGGCCTGAAAATCAACTTCATTGTACACATCATGAGGGACGTTCACCAATAAGGCTTCCGCTTCTGCTAATAGTTCTCCGTCCGGACTGAAAATAGCGCCATGAGCTGTGGCTGTCCGGTGTTTACTCTTTCCAGCCTTACCGACTAGCTTTAAGCGCTGACCAATCGGTACATTCTTTCGATAGCGGATATCCAAACGCGCTGTGTACATAAAACGTGGTGGATCGACCCCCATATGGGATCGTCCACAAATTTCATCGAGCATTGCAGCGACGACACCACCATGAACTACACCAGGATATCCTTGATATGATTCTTCGACGGTGTATTCCGCTGAAACTTCACCGTCTGCGGTCTGGTAAAACGCGAGCTTCAATCCAATCGGGTTTTCGAGCCCACACACAAAGCAATGCCGTGAGTTGGCCTGCTTATCAGCAGTCATTACTTATTCCTGTGCAAATGTATCAATCAGCACCTTCACATCGCCACCCACCGGATAAAGTATTGGGCAAGTGCAGCCTCGCTGGCGGTATTCATTAACTTTTACTTTCGCTTCGGCGGGAGTTCCAGACGCGGTGATTCGATTAATTAGTTCCTCCGGTACTAGGTGTTTGGCATGTTGAATCTGGTCATGAGTGGCAGGCCAACCAAGTATAGATTGGATCTCTGCCACTACATCTGGCGAAACTCCGGATGCTTTCGCGATATGTGGCTGTTGAGCTAAATATTGAGTCAGCAAACCACGCGTGGTATCTACAGCACGCTCTCGATCTTCGTCAACTGAACAGACAACCAACTGCGGCCGATCAATTTCTTCCAACGTCCTACCCACTTTCCGGGCGCCTCGATCCAGCAGTTCCATTGCGCGATCGTTATATTCAGGTGGCACGCAATAATTAAGCACAGCACCGTCAGCAATCTCGCCCGTTAATTCCATCATCTTGTCACCAGTTGCTCCAATCATAATTGGGACATTGCGCGGTTCTCGCCTACCGTGCACGACGTCGAGCTCGATCCCATCAACATGATGAAATTCCCCATGATATGTAACTCGTTCCATATTTAGAAGCTGTCTCAGAAGCTGAACCGTCTCCCGCATAGCTGTGAGAGGTTTACGTCGCTGAATGCCAACATTACGAGCTAGAGGATCCCACCATGCACCGATACCACAAATAACACGGTCTGGTGCGAGGTCATCCAAAGTCAAGAAAGTAGCCGCCAATAAGCCAATATTTCGTGTCCAATTGTTGATAACACCAGATCCGACCTTGATGCGGTCAGATACGGCAGCATATGCAGCCATCGGGACAATTGCATCCCTTACCAAGCGTGATTCAGCCTGCCAGACTGCCTCAAAGCCTCGTTTTTCAGCATATTTAACATAATCCAATCCGTCGCGCAGATCATGCGCGTCTTGCAAATATAGTGCAACGCGTTCTGTCATCATGCCGCTCCTTTAATTAACTAATCCCAACAGTAATACCAGCAAAAATCATCAAAGCTATGCGTCAGTGAATTCAGCTTCGATCTGCTCCAAATCCTCCGGCAAATCAACATCTAACGCGAATGATGGTAGTTCACAGACCTCTAATCGTGCTCCAGCATCGATTGCCTTTGCACAGTGGTTGTGGAAAGAATTGGGGCCAAATTCATAATCAATTAAGCCCACTGGACAAACCAGCAATGCATTTGTTCCATTCCGATGACGGTCTGGGGCAACCACAACTACAGGCGGCTCTCCCGCACGGGCAAGCATAACATGTATATCCTCGGGGGTTATAAATGGCAGGTCAGCGGGCAAGATTAATACCCCTCTGGTGACATAGTTCTGGGCCACAAATGTAGCACGTGTTAAAGCTACATTCAACTGTGAGGCACCGTTTTCCTGAACAGTCCGAGCTCCATGCTCCCGGGCCAACGCCAAAGCAGCCGGGTCACGACTGATAACTAGAACCTGCTCGATCTCTGAAATCGTTTTTAGTGTATCGATTGTATGTGAGAGTAAATTTTGGTTTAAACTCGTTCTCTCGGATTCTGAAAGTACACCTGCTAATCTGGATTTTCCTCTACGTAAAGGTTTTACGGGAACTATTGCCCAAAGCGTCATGCCAAATGTTCCTTTCTATTGTACATTGTCATAGGATTGGGTATTATCACACCAGTCAGGGCATTCCCTTCTTCTCCAAGGTTGATACTATTCAATTGGCCTTCATATGTATACCGAATTCTATCACCTCCTGGGCTAATTTCTGCCTGTCATGCTCCGTTAGCATTACGGTATTTGTTTTATATGTGCATAAGCCCATATTCTTAATATCGTTTTCCAATGCTCCGTCCGCCATGTCGAAAATAAAACCTGAAAGTAATCCAATGTAATGCTGAGCAACTGCTAATGCGGACGGGACAATACCTAGCTCACGATACATCTTTGCAGCAGGCCCCTTGATCGTTTCACCGGCAATAATTGGAGATACCGCAATGACATCTTTTTGTCTGATCTCATCAGAGATACCAGGAATAGCCAATATTGGGTCAATACTCACCCAAGGATTTGAAGGACAAATTACAACCATATCCGCGGCACGAATTGCAGGTATCACACCTGGCGCAGGGCGAGCGTGGTCTATACCCAAGAAACGAAATTCCCTCACCTTGGGAATACATTTTTTTTCTACAAAGTATTCTTGAAATTGTAAAATACCTTCTTCAGTATATACCTGGGTTGGGATTGGATCATCACTAGCTGGCAATACTGTAAGATCTACCCCCCACATGCCACACAAGTCATTCGTGATCATAGATAAAGATTCCTCCCCTTGTCTCAGCCTATTTGTCCGGATGATATGGGTTGCTAGATCGCGGTCGCCTAGCCGGAACCATCCCGCACCACCTAAATTAACAATTTCTTCATAAGCATGCCAACTTTCATCCGCCCGCCCCCATCCAGTAGCAGGATTCGCAATACCGGCTAGTGCATAACACACTGTATCCAGGTCCGGGCAAATACGCAACCCGAGATGATCGAAATCATCCCCAATATTGACGATAACTGTGAGCTTTGATGGAGGCAGACAAGCAGCTAACCCGGCAGCAAGTTTCGCCCCCCCCACGCCACCCGCCAATGCAGTAACGCGGAATTTTTTATCGCTTATTACAGCTGAATTCATCATCCTAGCGCCCTAGAGCACTACCGAAACTTCGTGAAGTGATTGTCTTGGTTTCAGTGACGGCACACTCTCGGGATATCCCATCAATATTAATCCTTGTGGATCCCATTCCTGTGGTATGTCAATAACCTTATGAATGATCGCCTTGGCAAATAAAGGCGCACACAACCAGACCGCTCCTAAGCCCGAGAGGTGAGCAGCGAGGAGAATATTCTCCCCAGCCATCGCAACACTCTGTATCCCCATTGTATATTCGGCTATATACCGTTTTGTGCCATCTTCGCCAACCAATATCGTGTGATCTAAACAAAGTAGTACAGCTGCTGGTGCAGATATTATTCGTTTGATTGAGCGCTTCACCTGACGGTTCACATCAATCTCGTCAATGCCCTCAGCTGCTAAATCACGTCGAAATTCCCCCCCCATTCCACGAGCGAGTGCTTCTCTAGCTTGGCGGGATTTCAATACTCCAAACCGCCATGGCTGAAGATTATGTGCGGAGGGCGCACGAATCGCAGTCCTTAGTATTCTTTGTATCTGAACATCGGATATAGGCGTCTGGGTAAACTTCCGGATAGATTGGCGAGCTTCCAGGCACTCCAGTATAGATTTCTCCCCAACTCGTTCGATAACTAGCGCATGCATTGTATGCTGATTTAGGAATTGTTCAATCACAGCGCGTTCAGCAGTAGTGCACCCGACAAGAATTTTTATTTCGGAATCGTTTTTAAGCAGGTCTACCGAAACCGCCAATCCACAAACATCTTTGTCGGGAGCGCTTCCTACCCAGATATCGACTCCCTCACCATCACCGGCGCGGGTCTCTGCTAGAAAACCGTAATCTATCGGGTAGACCAAATCTTTGTATCGGGGATGTGTAGAACCTTTAGGACGATCGATGACAATTTCACTTGTGCCTACGAAATCATCAAGAGCTGACCAAAATTGAGCTGATGTGTGACACCTACTGTTCAAATTTCTCTCCAATTATGCGTTAAATGTATAAACCAAATCTTGATCAACTTGTTCATCATCTTGACCGATTACAGCAATATGATCCATCTCCAGCTCCCAGGACAAATCTTGGAAGGCAAGTTCATCCATCAGACATCCAAGGTTGCAATTGTTGATATCACCACGAGCGAGGGTGATATGGGGTATCCAGTTTTCGGGGGTACAAAGCATGCTGGCCTCGTAAGAAGCAATCTGTACCGATTGCCATAATTTCATTTGAAATTCCAACAGGGCAGCATCTTTCACAACATTTATATAGATGATCGGCACTTCGCCCGTAAAGATCCCCAAACCCGCTGTTCGAACGGTTACTGGAATTGTCTGTAAACTGATATCGACCAAAATGGATTTTAGTGTTTGTAAATTATAAGATTTTGCTACATGCCAAGAAATGTGGGGGATGGGTGGGTCAAAATCCCCCTTAAATCCACAGTCCGCCTGCAGCGTATCCCACATCTCCCTAACAATCGATTGATATCGCCCTTCAACCAGTGACACTACACCAAACATTTAATCTCTTTTACCGGAATAAGTCCTGATCCTTTGGCCGGAACACTTCTCTCGTTCTGGTTTCACGTAATTTATAAGGGAATCCTCTTACGTGCACGATCGGTGTACCTTCATCAGCCTGCCCCATGATTAAAGAGGCTGCCGCGGCTAACTCATCTGCTGCACCCACTTCAGTGATCTGTAATTCACGGCCAAAAAGATCTGGTTGTCCACGTAAGTCAACCAAACCAGGCACCCCTGCTGAGCCAATCGTTATGCCGACTGTCCCCAACCGCCAAGCTCGACCATGTGAGTCGATAATTAACACCCCTAAACTAACTCCGCTAGCACCTTCCAACTTTGCACGTAAATCTTGGGCAGATACATCAGGATCACTGGGTAATAACAGCACCCATTCATCACTATCGCTGGACTTTCCAGAAACATTCGAATGATCGATCCCCGCATTAGCACAAATATACCCTAAGCGATGCTCGACGATAATTGTGCCAGGACGCATACGCAGAATTTTTTTGGATTCTCGGAGGATAAGCTCGACCAATCTTGGATCCTTAGCACATTGCTCAGAAACCTCACTGGCGAAAGCAGAAGGAACGACGCTGCTGAGGTTCACCCAACGATTTTCCACCTTCGATACGACCTTCTGTGCAAAGACCAAAATATCGCCATCATGCAATTCGATATCAAGACTATTCAAGCGAGACAAGGAGATCGCAGAGAGATCATCACCTGCTTGTATAAGCGGTACATCGGTAAGCGGAGTAAGACAAAGCATGGCGGTTGTGTTTAAAGTCACTGGTTACTGGAATGAGCCCAGTTATGGAAAACAAACTGGTTTTATAATCCGGTAACTGCAATGCTGGCAGTTTTGATACCGTAATGTTTATTCATACTGATTAATACTGAAACCAGCCCCTCAATAACAATTGCGTTGGCGAGATTCCCGCCATAATAGGCTTTCATACCTCCCCCTTGTGCTAGGTCAATCACTTCCTCAGCGGCCGACTCGTCATCGGAACACACGACCACTTGAATGGCAAGCATTTCGCCCAAATTTCGTCTCAATGCATGAGCTGGAACATTTTGAAAAGCCGCCACTACTCGGACGCTATCGCCAAGAATCTCTTGGGCGATTTCGGCAGCTGCAGGTGCGTTAGGGGGTTTTGGATCCCTGAAATCGACACGCGCCGTTGCATCGACTAAGATTTTGCCTTGTAAAGCATCTTTTAATCCGACCAACGCCGCTTGGTGGGCACTCTGCTTAACTGTTAATATACAAATATCAGCCTCCATCGCAGCTTGGCCATTCTCCATACCAATTACAGAATCAAGATTTAACCCTTCATTCACAGATGTTGCTGTTTGTTGGGCTTTCTTGTGCAGACGTGAGCCGATAATCACCTGATACCCAGCATACGCCCAGCGCATGGCTAATCCGGGGCCTTCTTTTCCAGTACCACCGAGTATAGCTAATTTTGGTAATTCTTTTGCCATGTCAATCTCCCTAGATTTTATATTGCATTCATTGTATTATCGCTACGAGGTGAATTGCTCATAGTATCGTTTCCATACCTGCGGGGCTTGCTCGAGAGCTTTGGCTGTGATCGCTTCTTCATCCAACGTGACCAATGTACGGTCTTTCATCAATATTTTTCCCGCTACGATGGTGGTCGTTACCATGCTCTCCTGGAATCCAAAAAGTATATGCCAAGGTAGATTATCAGCAGTCAGCGGAGTGTATGGATGGTAATCAACAAGGATAATATCCGCATGTGCCCCTGGCCTTAATGCACCGAGCTCGTGCTCATTAAAGAACATCCCTGCCAATGAGGCATTGTTATAAACTGCCATATTTGCGACATCCATCCCATTCATTCTGCGCGGATCCCTATTCCACAACTTATGCGACAAGTAGGCGGCTTTCCACTCCGCCCACATCGTGTGCGAGAAACCATCCGTACCCAAGCAAACCGGTACTCCACAACGCATCATTGCCTCTACTTGAGCAGTACCAACTGCATTATTCATATTCGATCTGGGTTGATGGGTAACCCAAGCTCCGCTCTCGGCGAGTAGATTAATCTCGCGGGCATCAATATGGACACCATGAACAATAATGGACTGCGGTGTCAAGATACCGTGTCGATGGAGTCTATCCACTACACGCATCCCAGATTTCGCTAAACTGTCATATTCATCGACTTCATGTTCGGCGACATGGATATGAAAACCAACACCGGTCGGAGCTGCTTCTCGACACCGATCCAATGTTCCATCAGTTAATGTTAGGCCAGCATGTAGACCGAACGTACTCCGAATACGAGGGAATTTCTCTCGATCGGAGACTTTATGTATGAAACGCACATTCTCTGCAATACCCGCTTGTGATTTATCTTCTCCATCGCGATCGGTAACCTCATAGCACAATACCGCACGCTCACCAGATTTTTCAACAACATCTGCAATAACATCTAATGACCCATCAATCGCATTCGGAGAAGCATGGTGATCTATCAGGGTCGTGGTGCCATGTTTGATTGCATCAATCAGCATGACCTCCGCGGAAGCGCGCACATCAGCTAACGTCAGCGACTTATCCAACGGCCACCATAATTTATCAAGTATCTCTGGGAAATCCTTCGGAGCAGGACCAGGGATCGCCATACCACGGGCATAAGCACCGTAAAAATGGGTATGCGCACAGATATTTCCGGGCATAATGAATTGACCCCCAGCATCAATGATTTCCTCATCCGGATACTTATTCTTCAGCTCTTTTTCAAGACCAATATCCTGGATAACCTCTCCCTGGATATAGACCGCATGTTTCCCATATATCTGGTTTGGCTCTTCCCACGATATGATTTTGCCGTTAGTCAGTAACATCAGCGCATCCTCGCCTAATCAAACTTAACTGGTGACTCTTGGTTGTAATAAACGGAAATGGCGTCTTCAATATGACGTCTCTGGGTCCGCTCGCCAGAAAAATTGGTCGGAATCTGATCGAATGTGAAAAACCTTACTGCAGAAGTTTCGCTGCTCGGGCGTGGGTTTCCGCCCAATAAATCACACAGGAATAGAAGTTTATAGGCGTGGAATACATCCAATGGATCTTGGCGATTAGCATCGTAAGCGCCAATCAAACGTTTTGCCTGAACCCTAAATCCGGTTTCTTCCCACGCTTCTCTTTCTACAGCATAGGAAGGTCGTTCCCCAACATCCGCCCAGCCGCCTGGCAATGTCCACCCACCATCAATCCGTTCTTGGACGAGCAACAACTCTCCAGGTCGAAATACAGCAGCCCGCACATCGACACGCGGTGTAGCATAACCAATCTGATTGCCAAAATACTCAATCAACGAATCCGCTTCCAATGTGGTGTGAGCGGAAAATATCTCCGCAGCAATCTCACTTAATCTTTGGTACCGTTGGATTTTTATCAGGATGAGCTTCATCGACCGGCCTGTCTGCGCTATTGCCTGGATTTCACGCGCCCATTTTAACCATGCCGGAATTTGATCAGATTCCAAATGAGTATCCCATGTATAGGTGCATATATCTCATCTCAGCAAGTCTCGATATAAAAAAACCTTTATAGCTAACAATAGTGTTCAGTTAATTGACAGCAATAATCTTCTTAAAAATCAGTGTGTTCGGAGTAAGTACATCATCCAGCAAACGTGGAATTCGGAGTGGAGCGAAACCCAGGGTCAGCATTGACCAGCGAGTTCATCACTCACCAACCAACAATCCAACAGCGCTTATCGAAGGATGGTTAGAATTACCCGATGCAGTAACCTCGAAGTTAATGTTACAACGTCGATTTCATCCGTATTTTAACATGATTCAAAATTGAGCTTATCAGCATGCTGACAATTTGTTTAGCTGTTTATTGACGAAACATTGAATCACTACTATCATAGCTGCATGTATATGGCAAGTATAAAGGCGATCATCGCCACAATGCGCCCACGCCAATGGCTGAAGAATACGATCATCTTCGCGGCATTGGTGTTCGATCGTCAGCTATCCATTGAAAACTGGCCTGCAGTCTTACGCACTTTTCTAGGTTTTGTTATTTTCTGTTTACTATCGGGTGTGGTTTATATTATTAATGATATCGCTGATTTGGAAGCCGATAAGCAGCACCCGATCAAAAAGAATAGACCGCTCGCCTCTGGAGAACTGTCTGTTAATGTTTCGAGAGGATTCGCGATTATCACATTGCTCATTATTATCCCTTTGTCTTTTCTATTATCCCCGGCTTTTGGTATTGTTGCAGTGAGCTACTTGGTTCTAAATCTCGCTTACTCAAATTGGATTAAAAATATACCACTCCTGGATGTGTTTGCGATCGCCTTGGGGTTTGTGCTGCGGATCTTGGCTGGTGTTACGCTTATCGAAGTAGCGCGATTCTCACCCTGGTTATATGTTGTTACAACCCTGGGCGCGCTATATATAGGTTTTGGAAAAAGACGAGCAGAACTGGCATTATTAGCCGATCGCGCAAACTCCCACCGCAAGGTCTTAGATGGTTATACACTTCCATTGCTTGATCAACTGATTACCATTGTTTCGGGTACGACAATTATCGCATACAGCCTATACACATTCTCGGCACCGAACCTGCCGAACAATCATGCAATGATGCTCACAATCCCTTTCGTGATGTACGGGATATTTCGTTATTTATACTTGATAGAAGTCAAACATCGAGGGGGTGCCCCAGAGGAAGTATTATTTTCTGACCACCCACTGCAGATTACCATAATACTTTGGGGAATCACGGTCCTGGCAATATTTTACGTGTTCTAACTGTGCCTGCACAAATATTGCCGAATTGAGTCTCTCTCATCCACCCCTCGCAATATACAAATGCCTGCAATCTCAAGCACCGCATCTGGAAAAATTATCCTATTTGGTGAGCATTCAGTCGTATACGGTCACCCGGCAATCGCTGTACCGGTTACGGAAGTCAAAGCGAGGGCAATAATACGCGCGGCACCGCGGTCACCATCTGGTGAGATATTTGTGGACGCACCTGATATTAATTTGCGTTCCAGCTATCATGATCTCCCACAAGACCATCCCCTTGCGGCAGCTATCCGGCTTGTCAAGTCAGCATTATCTATTTCCAATCCACCAGCTTGCCAGATAAGGGTTACGTCTACCATTCCTATCGCTGCGAGCTTAGGTTCAGGAACAGCAGTCTCGATAGCTCTAATCCGGTCATTATCTGCCTTTATGGGTCGGCCTTTACCTGATGAACAAGTTTCTAAACTGGCATATGAAGTGGATAGAATCCATCATGGCAATCCATCTGGTATCGATAATTCGGTTATCACTTATGCCAAACCGGTGTATTTTGTACGCAATGAACCGATTCAGATTATCAATATGGCGGTTCCATTTACTATATTGATCGCCGATACAGGGATCCCGAGTCCAACTTCGATCACAGTCAATGACCTAAATATGAGGTGGGAGGCTGATCCACAGAGATATAATAATATTTTCTTCTCTGTGGAGGAAATTGTAATATCAGCTCGGACTGCTATCGAAACTGGGAAACCCATTGAATTAGGTTTACTGATGAGCCGCAACCATAACTTACTAAGGGATTTAGGTGTGTCTTCTCCAGAACTCGACCATTTGGTGAAATCTGCACTGCACGTTGGGGCGTTGGGAGCAAAAATGTCTGGTGGCGGTCGAGGTGGTAATATGATCGCACTGCCTAATCAAGAGGACATCGTATCTCTCTCCACAAATCTAATGAATGCCGGCGCGGTGCGAGTTATCCGGTCAAATTTACCAGCAGCTAGATGAAATTTTCCGAATAAATAATCATAATTCGTCTGAGTTAGTCATTAAGTTGAACGATTTTACAACCTATACCATCAAATGAACGATTCCCAATCCCCTCTCATCCTGCTGAAGTTAGGCGGATCGCTGATTACCAGCAAAGACACACCGCATACTCCTCGGATAGATGTGATCCACCAAACAGCACAGGAAATCGCCCAGGGCGTTCAAAACTCCCCAGAGATGCGCCTTATCCTTGGCCATGGTTCTGGGTCATATGGACATATACCAGCGAATAAATATCAGACCCGAAAGGGAGTCAAGACAAAAGCGCAATGGAATGGATTCGGTATTGTATGGAAGGAGGCTGCGGCATTAAATCACATCGTGATTGACATTGTGCGGAATTATGGCCTGCATGCGATAGCTTTTCCACCCTCCAGCGTGATTACATCAGAGAATAGAAAAATCAAAGAGTGGAATCTTACACCGCTCAAAGCAGCACTGTCCGCAGGCATGATTCCAGTAATATACGGGGATGTTGTTTTTGACACCGTTTTGGGAGGTACGATTCTCTCAACCGAAGACATCTTTACTCACCTTGCAAGACAGCTCCAGCCAAATCGAGTACTATTGGCTGGTCTAGAAGAGGGAGTTTGGGCAGATTACCCAGCTGCGACACAATTTATCCATGAGATTACACCGCAAAATCACGATACTATAATGCCATCGATAACTGGCGCACGCGAGACCGATGTCACCGGTGGTATGCGCTCAAAAGTTGAGGTTTGTCTAAATATAGTCAGAGAAATTCCTTCAATCCAGACCCAAATATTCTCGGGCATGCAGCCCGGAAATATCCTCAGATCCCTCGCAGGTGAACAAGTCGGGACATCTCTACATAGTTGACAAGCAAATTAATCCCGTGTAGACTAACAGGCCATCCCACGAATGCATAAGGGAACAACGGAAATGTTGAACAAACGTTCAGAATTAGAAAAGATCGAAGATAATACATTGGCCCCGTACGGCCTGCGGAGCCAGAACACAAAGGGACGCGCCTACCCGGATGAAGAGCCAGAACACAGAACCTCATTTCAAAGAGATCGCGACCGGATCCTACACACTACTGCATTTCGCCGATTAGAATACAAAACTCAAGTCTTCTTCAATTATGAAGGTGATTATTACCGCACACGGCTCACCCATACACTTGAGGTGGCACAAATTGGCAGGACGATCGCACGCGCGTTAGGTGCTAACGAGGATTTGGTCGAAGCAATCAGCCTTGCCCACGATTTGGGACACCCGCCATTCGGCCATTCTGGAGAAGCCGCACTTGCCAGGTTGATGATCGAACATGGAGGGTTTGATCACAACAAACAATCTCTCAGGATCGTCACGAAACTCGAACAAAGATATCCCGAGTTTCCTGGATTGAATCTCACCTGGGAAGTTCTTGAAGGTATTGTTAAACACGAATCAGAGTATGACATTTCGGATGCAACTGACTACAATCCTGAACTTCGTGGACACCTTGAAGCGCAAATCACAAATGTCGCTGATGAGCTAGCTTACACTGCTCACGACCTTGACGATGGGTTAAGGTCCGGAATGATAACACCAGCCATGCTGGAAGGCATAACTTTATGGGAAATCCTTTCTCGGTCGGTAGGTTGGCACGATTCAGAGCTAAATGATCTAACCCGGCATAGGTTTATACGCCGATTAATCGGCATAGAGGTATCAGACATAGTCCAAACAACCAATCAACGCTTGTTGGACAACAAAGCAAATTCTGCGGGTGAACTGCAACGCTTACCTTTCAACATTATCGCATTTAGTGAAGATATGCATCGCAGGAATCGACAGCTAAAAGATTTCCTGTATAGCAATTTATATCGACACCACCGGGTAGTGAGAATGCAGGTAAAAGCTGAAAGGATAATAGCTGACTTGTTCAGGGCATATTGCCAGGAGCCCGACGTTTTACCTCAACATATACACAGGCTGACTGAGAATTTCGGATTAGAACGTACGATATGTGATTATATCGCGGGTATGACGGATCGATTTGCCGTTGATGAATATAAAAAGTTATACGAACCAATGGTAAAAACATAAACCTGCTGCGCCTATTTGCTGGCAACCCCTCAGTTTAATAAAATTGAATTCTGTCAATTATTGGAGAAATTTATGGGTGATGAATATTTTTTAACTCCGGAAGGAGTTGAACGGTTACAGAAAGAGTTAGTAGAACTCACGGGACCAGCCCGAAAAGAGCTTGCCTCGAGATTACGCACTGCTATCCAACAAGGCGACCTGTCTGAAAATGCAGATTATCACAAAGCCAAGGAGGATCAGGCATTCCTTGAGGGGCGTATACAGGAGTTAGAACATATCCTGCGCAATGTGGTAATCATTGAAGACAAGCCAAAGCAACGCGATATCATCGAGATTGGTTTACGGGTAACTGTACAGGAAGAAGGTTTTGATCCAGAGACGTACCGATTGGTTGGTGCAAAGGAAGCTGATCCAAGGAATGGGCATATCTCGAATGAGTCGCCAATTGGCAGAGCACTAATAGGGCATCGCATCGGTGATCAGGTGGTTGTGGAAACTCCAAATGGTCAAACACAGTTTAAAATACTCAACATAGCATGATCACTATGTTGAGTATAAATTTCGATCTTTAAATATCAAAGCGGGTGGCTGGAAATGCCACCCGCTTTGCCTTTAAGATTTGCTAGAATTTCGGATGAACGGCCAACTCTAATACTAGGTGATCAAAAAAGCTGTGTTCTGGCAAAGCCCCGTTCCCGTATTCAATGTCTACAACACGGGCAGTCAAACGCAGGGTCTGTGTCTCTAGGATGGACTCGCTCTCTGCTTCCGCCAATACGGGTTCACCTTTAGCGGCTAAGCGTTGGCGGATTGCTTCGTCCAAAAATGCATGGGCACTCATTAGGACTTTTGTGACTGTTTGGATATCATTCTTGTCGAATAACCATACCTCAAACGCGGTCACTTTCTTCGGGTCACCCACCCCAATACTCTCCGATATACCAACCCCACACTCACCCAAGAACTCACCAGCAGGCGAATCTATGCTAAACGAATCGTCGAAGAGGTCATCACCAAGCTTGTAAGATGCCATAAATTGGACCATCGGTGGTTCATCGCTAACCTCTGCAATCGTAGTCTCACTCCAACTATCAGTTGGTTGTGTCTCCTCAGGATATGTTTCCATTTCGGGATAATCATCACCACTTTCACGAGATCGGATAAAGAAATAGTACCCTAGCCCTGCGGCAACAAGGAGTGTTACAACGCATAGTATAGGGAGCGCAATACTGGCAAAACTACTCCCCTCTGCAGGTTCTTCTTCTGCTGCAGGGGTCGTCTCGGGTAATTGGACAGAAACAGCAGCAGTAAACTCTTCAATAGATGCTGGCGATGCAGAACCCGGATTAGTTTGTACCGTTACCAGCAATTGCTCAGCACTATCTCCGAGTTGAGTATAGCGCTGTTGAGCCAGTTGGGCATCTTTGTTAACTGCATAAGAATCAATCGCCATACGCAGGTAATCTTCTTTCAGATCAATACGCAGATGCTCAACGGCTGAATCCGTCCACTCAACAGGATTAATCACCCACCCGTAGAAGACCCCCAACAAGATTCCCAAAATTAATGCGGCTATCCCTACAACAATTGGTTTGTTTATTTGTTCGCGTACTGCATCCATTTTTTATCTCCAATGAGTATTTTGGTGATAGTTATCTATTCCATCAGGGGTCAAATGTCTGGATAACACTTTGACTGAAAATTACTTGGGACCAGAACCGAGTTTTTAATAATTTATCAATAGATATAAACTTCATATATTGTAGATGATACTATGTTTTTGCACAAAATATGTGGATCTTTAAGCCAATACTACTCATCCATGTTTCACCACAACAATCAAAGCTCTCCAAAGTAAACCCGGTTGACTCAAAATAGAACCATTATTGAATTCCATAACATCGTTGCAATATTTATGCCGCTTGTGTGCTTTCTGCCGATAAGATTTCATCTATCCGGAACTGCTGTTCACAATTGATACAGACAGCATGATCCTTGTTTGAAGCTACCAGCAAGCCCTTACAGTTTGGACAAGGCTGGATAAGCGGTCGCTTCCAGGATGTAAAATCACATTCTGGGTAATTCGCACAACCGTAAAAAGTTCTTCCACGGCGGGTTTTCCTCTCAACCAATTCCCCTCCATCCTGGGGACAGTTTATGCCGAGTTTCTCAAGCCAGGGTTCTGTATAACGGCATTCTGGAAAGTTGCTGCAGCTGATAAATTTACCGTAGCGTCCCCAGCGAATAATTAGATCATGGCCACTTTCCGGACAATCACGGCCGATGGATTCCGGCTCCCATTTCATTTCCGGGATGTTCGCCTCAGCAGCTTTCACCTGCTTCTCAAATGGCATATAGAACTCGCTGACTGTTTCAACCCAGCGCTTCTCGCCTGAGGCAATCATATCCAGTTCCTGTTCCATATTTGCTGTGAAGTGGACACTGACGATATTTGGAAAATGCTCGGTTATTAGATCATTAACGATGAAACCTGTCTCGGTGGGATACAAGCGCTTTTCTTCGCGTACAACGTAGCCCCTTTGTCGTAAGGTGGAAATGATTGGTGCATACGTAGATGGACGACCAATCCCATTTTCTTCTAAGACTTTTATTAGACCGGCATCGGAAAAACGCGGCGGAGCTTGAGTAAAATGCTGCTGATGAATCAGCTTGATCAACTTTTGGTCTTGACCCTCACTAATTTCCGCCGGGATAGGCGTATCGCCATTTTTACCGATCTTATCTTCATCCACGCGTTCTTTATATACCTTCAAGAACCCCTCGAAACGTAAAACAGAACTCGAAGCCCGCAACTGGTATTCATGCCCAGCCGATGTGCCTGTGACTTCAACGGAGATGGTGTCATAAATCGCCGAAGCCATTTGTGAAGCAACGAACCGCTGCCAGATTACCTTGTATAAACGTAGTTGGTCTCGATTCAAGTAAGCCTTTATCGTTTCCGGTGTACGTAATACTGACGTTGGGCGGATAGCTTCATGTGCCTCCTGAGCTCTTCGCGCCCTAGTTTTATACTTGCGCGGTTTCTCCGGCAGATATTTGCGCCCGTACTGGTCAGCGATATACGCAATCGTTTCACTTTGTGCAAGCTCTGATACCTGAGTAGAGTCTGTGCGCATATAGGTAATCAAACCCACTTGTCCGCCATTCCCGATATCAACACCCTCATATAACTGCTGAGCAAGTGCCATGGTTCTGCGCGCGGTCATACCAAGACGCCTGGAAGCTTCCTGCTGCAGCGTGCTGGTAATATATGGCGCATAAGGTTTTCGTCTTCTAACGCCCCTTTTTACTTTCGTAGTTTTATAGGCAGCCTGCTCCATATCGGCGAGCACTGGTAATACATCACCCTCCGCGCCCAATACTGGTTCAACACCATCAATTTTTACCAGCTTCGCAATGTACGACTCCTTGCACCCTGAAGAAAGCAGTTCAGCAGCGATGGTCCAGTACTCTTCCGGAACGAACGCCTCAATTTCCCGTTCACGTTCAACAATGATGCGTAATGCAACCGATTGAACCCTTCCAGCAGACAATCGTCCGCGAACCTTGCGCCATAACAAAGGGCTAAGGTTATAACCCACCAAACGATCCAAAATTCGCCGTGCTTGCTGGGCATCAACCAAGTCTTGATTAATAGTTCGCGGATGAGAAAACGCCTCACCGATTGCAGGTTCGGTAATTTCATGGAAAATCACTCTTTCGGTGATTTCTGGATCAACTTCAATCGCCTCCATCAGATGCCAAGCGATCGCCTCCCCTTCTCTGTCGGGGTCTGTTGCCAGATAAACAACCTGCGCTTTTTGGGCTAGTTTCTTCAATTCCTTAACAATTGGGCGCTTCTCATTTGGCACACGATACTTTGGCATAAAACTATTCTCTACATCCACAGAGATCTGGGAACGCAATAAGTCACGCACATGGCCTACGGACGCTTTTACTGTATACCCTCTCCCTAAAAACCTGCCAACTGTTCGCGCTTTCGCAGGAGATTCCACAATCACTAATTTGCCAGATCGCTTGTTTTTCTTAACTTTCCTTTTCTGCTTCGGCGGGGGGGTTAAATCAGCATGTGCCGGAGTGCGGCCCATACGATACATACCAGTATTACATACGGGACAGTTCCCTTTTGTAGCAGGTGTACCAGATCCAGTAAAAACAGCTTGAGGGTCCTGAATTTCTCGTTTTTCTTTACACTTAACACAATAAGCTCGCAAATCGTTCCTCCATATTCATAGACACTTTCAAGTAATTGTCAATTATGTTCCGCTCATTACAAGAAAGCATCACCTTTTTTCTTCAATTCGTCTACTACTTGACGCACTCTCTGCGCCTGGTCCTTACGACAAACCAACAAAACATCCCCTGTATCGACAACCACGAGGTCATTAACCCCGATTGTGACGATTAATCTGTGCTCCTGGCCAATATAAATTAATGAATCATGGGAATCTAAGCCGAAGTGCTCACCACCCATAATGATATTTCCGTTTGCATCACCCGGCAATAGATCGCACAAAGCGTCCCAACTGCCAATATCACTCCAATCCAGCCCTTCGGCCGGGATAACCGCAACTCTTTCTGCTCCCTCCATAATTCCATAGTCTATCGTTTCCGTTATCAAATGCGGCCAAATTTCTGAGATTTTATTTCCACGTTGAGGGCTATCCCAGCTTGCACTGATTAATTCCATCTGTTTTGAAAGAGTAGGCATCTGAACAGCAATCTCTTCTTGTATCCGATCTGCTCTCCAGACAAACATTCCCGAATTCCAAGCATGATCCCCCCCGATCAACATTGTCTTGGCCTCTTCTTCCCTTGGTTTCTCTTTGAAGCGGGCTACTTGATAGGCATACAAATCTTTATACCTACCAATTTCCTTCCCCCGCTGGATATAACCATATCCGGTAGCAGGAAAACTTGGTTGAATACCTAGAGTAACCATATAGCCTTGTTGGGCAACGTCAAAAGCTGCGTAGAGCAATTGCTCGAATCCTGTTTGATTACCAATATAATGATCCGATGTCTGAATTGCCATTACTGCATCGGGATCGCGTTTTAACAACGCTAATGATGCCAAACCTACAACAGAGGCAGTCCCCTTTGGCATCGGTTCAATTAAGTAATTCTCCTGTGGGATGTCCGGGCATTGTTTTTGTAGTTCTTGTACCTGTTCAGCGACGGTGACAACCAAGATGCGATTCATTGAAAAAATTCCTGCTAAGCGATCTATAGTTGTTTGAAACAAACTGCTCTCTTCTACGAGGCTAAGCATTTGTTTTGGCCTAGTCCTACGTGATAATGGCCATAATCGGGTCCCGCCTCCACCCGCCATTATGACAGCATAATAATTCTTATACATCGTATTCATCAAACTCACCATGGCTTTTGTTAACAATAATTGAATAGATCAAGTACATTTACTGACAAATATTACCTTATTCTCCGGTTCGATAATCTGAGGTTGGTTCCAAGACCCGGACATACTTCATTCCACCAACTTGCCTCACCAATCCTTTCAGCTCCATTAGAGTGAGACTAGCCGTAACTTTCTGAATCGGCAGGTCTGATAGGTTACGGATTTCATCAACATGTTGTGGATCATGGCTGAGCACTTCCAATAAGCTCGCCTCGATCTCGTTAGCTGGTAAAACCCGGCTTGCAATTTGCTTTTCATGCACTAAAGCGAGGTTTAATACGTCTAAGATCGATTGTATGCTCAATAGGGGAAACGCTCCCGTATCAATCAGACGATTCGTACCAGCGCTCTGCGGAGAAAAAATACTTCCCGGTAGAGCAAAGACGTCGCGTCCTTGATCCGCGGCAAAGCTGGCAGTAATCAAAGCACCACTGCGTTCACCTGCTTCGATGATGGCCACCGCCATTGATAGACCTGAAATAATCCGATTTCGAGGTGGGAAGTTAACACCCTCAGGTGGAGTTCCCAGTGGATAGTCACTGATTACTGCCCCTTGTTCGATCATCTGAGTAGCCAAACGGCGGTGTTCAGGGGGATAAATGCGATCAACCCCACAGCCCAACACACCTATAGTGCGGCCACCAGATTTCAATGCAGTTTGGTGGGCAATGGCATCGATCCCGCGGGCTAAACCGCTCACTACAGTTAGACCATTGCGTGCTAACCCGGACGCGATCTCTTCAGCTGCTTGGCGTCCATACGGCGAGACACGTCTAGTACCAACGACCGCGATAGACCATTCATCTTCAATTTTTAAACTACCACGCACATAAATTACTGGAGGCGGTTGATTAATTTCTTTCAGGCGCCTCGGGTATGTCTCATCATCCCATGTTAACACAGTGATGTTCTGGTTTAATATTTTCTCCCACAGCTGATCGAGTACTGTATCTGATCGCTTCCCCAGAAAAGTCTCAATAATTTTCGCAGGCAGCCCTGTTTCTCGTAGATCTGCAGGCGAGGCGTTCCAAGCTGTTTCCGCGTCACCAAAGTAGTCCAATAAGCTGCTAAATCGGACAGAGCCTATCCCTTTAACCAGGTTCAATCCAACCCAATATTTTTTGGCGTCGCTCACGACTGCCCCCTGAAATCAACTCTGAAGTTTTAACAAGTTGCCACAGAATACCACACCGAATTTATCAATGTCAAGCTGCCCAATCACGATAACATCCACTACATCTGATCTAAATGTCAACTATTAGAGACCAAGCCGGGTATTATCCTCATTTTCAAGTACCCAATATTCAGATTGACCTCGATAAGATAATCGTCCACAAATGGCAGCAGCACTTCTTTGTTGTCATTCTGCTGGACGACGAGTACATCGTTCGCGCCGGTTACTAAGATCTCAACAACTGTCCCGATTTGTTGTTCATTTTCGCCAATAACCTGCAGTCCGATTAATTGGTGGTGATAATAGTCACCCGCGGGTAAATCTGGTATTTCCTTTGTATCAATGTAGACATATTGATTACGGAAACCACCCAAATCATCCGATGTGTTATAGCCTTCAAACGCAATTAGCTTGAATTCTTTATGCGGTCTGATCGAGCGAATTACCATTGGAGTTTGTTGGTGACCAACTCTGATCGTTTTTCCTACAGAAAACCTCTCAGGGTAATCCGTGTGGATTTCCATGATCATCTCACCATGTAAACCATGTGGTCGGCGAAGTTTACCAATTATGACAAACACAGGCTCGCTGCTTTCAGGCGAGCCTGCTGATTGATCTGGTACCTTTTCGTAATCGTCCTGAATCAACGAGGATCCTCCACATCTAAAGAAGCTCGTTTCCCTTCTTGAGCAGCTGCTACACGCAGCAGGCTCCGCATTGCATTAGCAACCCGCCCGCGGCGACCGATAACCCGGCCCATATCCTCTTTAGCGACATGCAACCGTAAATTGATGGAAGACCCACGTCGATATTCATCCACTTCGACTTGGGTTGGGTCATCGACAAGTGAAGTTGCAATATACTCAATTAATTCCTTCACGAATAAACCTCCATACTCTCAACGAGAGTAACACGAGAACATACCACAAAATGTGGAGATTGAAGCTTCGGCTCGGATTTATTCTTCTTCCGCGGACTGTTTAGATTCCTTCGGGATAGCCAAACCTGAAGTTTTCGGGTTGACGTTGCGTTCCGCTTCTGCTTCTGCAGCTTCTTGAAGCAATACTTCAACTTCTTCACCCTGCTTAAACCGCTCATAGCGGTCCCAAAATCCTGCACTCTTTAATACCCGAAACGCAGAATCACTCGGTTGAGCACCTTTACTCAGCCATTCGTATATACGATCCTCTTTTAGTTGGATCGTGGCGGGATGCGTTCGTGGATTGTAGAATCCTAGATTTTCCAAAAAACGACCATCGCGCGGGCTTTCCTTATCCGCAGCAACCAAACGATAACTTGGTTGTCCTTTTGCACCTACACGGCGCAATCTTATTCGAACCATGGATTGATCTCCTTACAAAAAATATATCGTAATTTTCTTATTCGCTGGATTTTCAAGTGGGGTTGAGGAGCGCCGAAGGATGCGCTATCCCACTATCTTCCAGCAAGAGATGGCAATTGCCATTTCATCCAAACATCTTTGGCATGCCGCGCATGCCAGATTTCCGCAACCTTTTAAAAAGGCGTTGTGCTTCGCGGTATTGTTTTATTAGTTGATTAACTTCGCGTACTTCCGTACCCGAACCCTGAGCAATTCTCCGCCGACGGCTGGCATTTAAGACGTCTGGTCGACGTTTTTCAATCCTTGTCATCGAGCTGATAATCGCTTCCGTTTTCTTCAACTGTTGTTCTGCATCTTGTGGGTCAATCTGGCGGGCGGCTTGTCCCATTCCACCCGGCAGCATATCTAGCAGCTGCCCAAATGGACCCATCTTTCGCAGCTGCTTTAACTGGTCAGCAAAATCCTCGAGGGTAAAATCACCTGTAAGCAGTTTCTCGGCTTGTTCTTGTGCAACCTGTTGGTCTAGGGTCGCTTCTGCCTTTTCGATCAGCCCTATCATATCACCCATACCCAAGATACGCGAAGTGAGGCGTTCAGGGTCATACACTTCTATGCCGTCCAAGCCTTCCCCCGTGCCGAGGAACTTAATTGGAACACCTGTTACTGAACGGATGGATATCGCGGCTCCTCCACGGGCATCACCATCCATTTTGGTTAACATCAATCCCGTTATGGGGACAACATCTCTGAAACCTTGTGCTACGTTGACTGCTTCTTGTCCGATCATCGCGTCAACAACAAGCATTGTCTCAACAGGATGCACTTTTGACTGGAGCGCTCTAAGCTCAGTCATCAGTTCATCATCTAACTGAGAGCGGCCTGCAGTATCCAGAATGATGACCGAGTACCCCCCTGACCCTGCTTTTTCATAAGCCTGTTTAGCTAGATCTGGCGGCGTCTCTCCAGCTTCACTGTAGACAGGGATATCTAATCGTTGACCGAGGGTTTTCAGCTGCTGAACAGCCGCTGGGCGGTATGGGTCGCAAGCCACAAGCATAACTCGTTCACCTTGAGCCCGCAATAATTTGGCAAGCTTACCAGCACCCGTTGTTTTTCCTGATCCTTGCAAACCAACTAGCATTAATACTCTCGGACGTGGTCCGCTAAGGTTTAAAGGTTCCGCCACTCCAAGAGTGATGATCAATTCCTCGTTGACAATCTTAACAACTTGCTGCCCTGGGTTGAGTGCTCGAGATACTTCATATCCAACAGCACGTTCTCGGACGCGCGCAACAAATTCTTTCACTACTGCATAGTTGACATCGGCTTCGAGCAAGGCAAGACGAACTTCTCGCATTGCCGCATCGACATCGCGCTCGGAGAGTTTTCCCCGCCGTCGCAATTGGGTGAATACGGTATCTAATCTTTGAGTTAAACTCTCAAACACAGTTACTCCATAAAACGACAAGCCTTGCCCGGTTTTATCGCCAAGCTGCTTGCATATATACCGACACGCGAAAGCAACTTACCAAGCGAACGGTCAAACGATGTTGGAGATACTCCATAACGAGCCTGCCAACATCTGAGACCATAAAACCTGCGCAAGGCCTTTGGCACTCGCAAAAGCTGATTCTAATGCCGAAGCCTAATATGGTCAAGGATTTCATATACCCCAAAAAATTCAATCTACGAGACATAATTCCGTATGGAATATTCATTTACGCCTGTCATCACTTTAGGGGTTGGGGATTATCATATACAAGCTCTGGGTAAATTTCCGACCATTTGGAAATCAAAGGTCGTAACTTTCAGAATCCATGTGGGTTTTATTAGTAGTATTGATCCATTGGCAAAGAATACTGTCGGAGGAGAAAAATGGGCAAAGTAGCGATTGTTACCGACAGCACAGGTTTTATTCCACAAGATATCGTGAAACAGTATCATATCTCGGTTGCGCCTCAGATACTTATCTGGGGGGAGGAGACATTTCAAGACGGGATCGACATCCAACCAACAGAATTTTATCAAAGGTTATCTAATTCCACAGTCATTCCTACCACTGCCCAAGTTACTATCGTATCATTCCAAGAAATATTCACCTCGCTCTTAGATCAAGATTACGATATTCTGGCAATATTAGTATCCAATGAACTTTCAGGCACAATCGATTCTGCCATTCAAGCCCGAGAACTTGTGGGGAATGGTAAGATTGAGATCATTGATTCTCGCACAATATCAATGGCATTAGGTTTCCAAGTAATTGAAACCGCCAAAGCAGCTGCGAATGGTGCTTCTCTCGAGGAATGTATTGCTTTGGTTGAGAGTATGAAAGAAAACGTTGGGATCATATTCGCAGTTGACACGCTTAAGTTTCTACATCGTGGAGGCCGAATTGGAGGGGGCAGCCGTTTCCTAGGAACAGCCCTCAAGATTAAACCCATCCTAGAAGTGGCCAACGGCCGGATTGAAGCTGTAGAGCGCGTTCGCACACGGAAAAAATCTTGGATTCGGATGATTGAAATTGTTGAAGAGCGAACAAATGGACAAAGCCCAATTTACTTGGCCGCATTACACGCTAATGCAAAACTTGATGCCGAACAGCTTGTCTCGCTGGTTTCTAATCGTATTAACTCCAACGAGACTGTTATCAGCGACTTGAGTCCGATTGTCGGTACGCATGTAGGTCCAGGGACTATTGGGTTGGCATATTTATATGGAATCTAAACACCCAGCACATTGTTAACAATCCATAGTTAAGTAAACTCTCCTGGATAATCCGGGAGAGTTTTTATTTATATGTATGGATCGATCATAATATTTTGATTCCGCAAATTCTCATAATACCGGAACACCGTTTCGTTATAATTAACTTAGTATTTTTGGATGATGCACTCCAGATTTCAAGATAGAAACCAATCCAAACAGGGCGAATATATATACATCAAGACAAATTTTTCCTGCGCCCACCTACATATCACAGACATATCGAGAGATGCACGGATATGTGCTGAGGTTGAGAATATGGATGCCGATGGATATCTACATCACTGATCCTGATGCGGTTCCGCTCCCCCCAAATGAGATAAAAATTCAAAATCTGTCCGCTCACCCATGGGCAGATCAACAACGCGTACATGTGAATCTAGAAATTACTCCCTTCCAGAAAAACCCAAACGCGGTGATCACCATCCATAGTCAAGATGGCGAAGAAGTCGCAAGCATCACGATCATTGAAACCATTGAGTACGACATGGAGTTCACACTGCATCTACGGGGCAGCAACATACCCGGAAAATATCTGGTGACCGCAAATGTGTATTATGAAATACCCAACGATGCTGCTGAACAGCTAGACGATTTGAGACCTGGGACAAATAAGAAAATTGTTGATCAAGCAAAATATGAATTCACAATCCAGTGATTTTCAACCAACATGAAGATGGAAGCGTTACCCAACACAATGAACCAACTCTTCGCGAATTCTCTTAACAAGATTGAAGGCCGGCTTGTTAGTGGTTTGTTGCTCCACATATTTCGTTCATGCTAGAATGTCCTCACCGGATAGCACACCTCGAGCTTCGAGAATAATTCCATGACAAATGATCAGCGTGAGAAACATACCCAGCAAAACAAGCAAAGCATTCGGTTACGGCGAGTATTGCTGCTAATAACCTCAGTTGCTGTTCTCCTATTTATTAGTATATTGATTGATCGAGTTGCGGATCGCGAAAGAACCTCAGGAGCCCAAGCTCAGTTTCAACCGGCAACAATTTCTACCCTGCAAGTTGGTCAGGAAAAAAATTCTTTCGAAAAATCTAATCTAAACACTACAGTGGGCCAGATCTCGGCAACAATTACAGTTCAACCATTATTGGCAAACTCTCCAGACCCCTCCAACTCGGCGACAGCATCCACAACACCACAGCTATTCTCTGATTCTGAAAGTTCACCTTCAAACAATGATACAACTGCTTATATCAGCGGGACAATATTTCTCTCGCTTGATGAAGCAGGTTATTCCCACATATATGCTTATACTCCGACTTCACATGGGTTTATTCGGCTGACAAATGGAAGTTGGGATGATATCACCCCTGCGGTTAGCCCGGACGGGATTAAACTGGCTTTTTCATCAAATCGTGACGGGCAGTGGGATATATATATATTAAACTTGGAATCTGCGGAAATTACACGCCTCACACGAACTGCAGAATAC
>Ga0209013_10000296_pt1 | contig 43369 bp, 37 predicted proteins | sample Cruoilmetagenom2_FD_187291 | JGI IMG/M metagenome (GOLD analysis project Ga0209013, IMG submission 187291) | Oil polluted marine microbial communities from Coal Oil Point, Santa Barbara, California, USA - Sample 2 (SPAdes) (version 2) | ecosystem: Environmental > Aquatic > Marine > Oil seeps ...
CCGCTTATTTTATTATGTATGTGCACTGCTGCACCATCCGAGAGACTAGCCACATAACAACATGCATTTAACAAAACCGAATAGAAGGAGCCTTCAGTATTTCTGTAGGCATGTGGCAAGGTTTCTATTAGTAGCTTATCATAGTTGGTGGGCTTTCCTTCTTTCTGTCTGACCAGAGCTCCGGTATAAACCTCCAAAATATCAGAGATGATCTTATATCCTGCAATTTCCTTTTCTATCACTCCCGGGGAACGATATATTTTATTTATACTTAACTGAATTATATCTTCAATCTGAGCCTTGTAATGGCTACGATCCAGCAGGGCGATATCAAAGTCCCCTTCGAGAATAGCTTCTTCGCTTTCAATAAAAATGGATACCGCATCACTTATCAGGGTATTAATAGCTAATGCCCTCAGATAGCTGAGCCTGTCGGCCATAATAGTCAATGAATTATACTTTTTGGTGTTAATCGTGTCTTTAACAAGTTTTATCAAATACTCCAAAGCATACTCTTCCGAGATCAATCCCAGGTTAATCCCATCTTCAAAATCAATTATCGTATAACAAATATCATCGGCGGCTTCAACCAAATAAGTCAGTGGATGTCTTGAATAGGCAATGTCAGCCCCTTCACTTGTACGATGAAGTCCCAATTCCTCGGCCACCTCTTTAAAGAACTCCTTTTCTGACTGAAAAAACCCAAATTTTTTATCTGCAATATGAGTAGTTGGTTTTTTCGGTAAAGATTCCTTTGGATATTTCATAAAGGCCCCTAAAGTGGCATAACTCAATCGGAGTCCGCCAAGGACCCCCTCCCGTGATTCGGTGAGTAGCTTAAAACCATTTGCATTGCCTTCAAAATCAATAATATCCTGATACTCCTTCGGTGATAAAACCGATTCGTACTTTTTACCTTTGCCATGTTTAAAGAATTCTCCAATCGCCTTTTCTCCACTATGACCAAATGGTGGATTCCCAATATCATGAGCCAGGGCTGCAGCAGCTACTATTGCCCCAAAATCTCCAAATTTATATCCGAGCTCATCTTTTAAGGATGGATGGTTTTTTAATATTTTTTCACCGGCAATCCTTCCAAGGCTTCGGCCTACTACCGAAACTTCAAGACTATGTGTTAAGCGGGTATGGACAAAATCTGTCTTTGAAAGGGGAATTACCTGAGTCTTGTCTTGGAGACTCCTGAAAGCGCTGGAAAAAATCACCCTGTCATAATCAACCTCAAATCCTAAACGGGTCTCGTTTTGCTCATATCTAAGCCTTTTATGAGTATCGCCAAAACGCCTTAAAGAGAGAAGTTGTTCCCAGTTCATAAGTCTTAAATTAGGCTGGAAAGATACAGTTTTTTATAGGCGATTAAGCACCTAAATATTCAATTTTTCATTGATTTATGAATCCTAACAACTGCCTTTGGCCAAGGCAGTTTTTTTATACCCTAATTTAATGTTGAGTTAACATTTGATTAACAGTGATGTAAGTTCTTTGTAAGCGACAAAAACTAATAAGAAATGAAATCAAAGTTACTATCCCTTACGTTTATTGTATTCATGTTTTTTACGGCAATATCACAAGAAACCAATGCACCTATCTTTGGTAAGGGTATTTTAAATTTAGTAGGTAAGGACAGCACCTGGAGTATGAAAGTTGGTGCCCGAGCTCAAATTTTAACCAGAGTATCTTTGATTAAAGGGCCAGACGGTCTGACAGATTCCCAAGGAAGTTTTTCTATACGCAGAGCGCGTGTAAAATTGGATGGATTTATGTTAAGTCCTAGACTTAAATATAAAATAGAATTGAGTTTATCCAACAGAGATGTTGCGGGCCTCACAGAAAATAATGAGGTTGAAACTCTTATTCTTCGCGACGTAGTTATTAAGTGGAATTTTTATCGAAATTTCGAATTCTGGGCTGGCCTTACCAAACTCCCTGGCAATGTAGAACGTGTAATATCCTCAGGAAATTTGCAATTGGTAAACAGGTCACTTTTGAATGCGGGTTTTAATATTGATCGTGATTTGGGCATACAGATAAGACATCATCATAATTTATCGGATACTTTTCTAATGCGAGAAAAACTTGCTATCTCACAGGGAGAAGGAAGGAATGTAGTACTTGGCAATTATGGTGGTTTACAATATACCGGAAGGCTGGAATTCCTGCCATTAGGCAATTTCAAAAACAAAGGAGATTATGTAGGGGCCGATCTTGAAAGGGAACAGACTCCTAAATTGATGGTCGGGGTAACTTATGATATTAATGATCGTGCTGTTAAAACCAGAAGTAATCAGGGAATATTTATGCAAAATGATGTTGGGTTTTATAAAACAACTATAAGTACCTTATTTGTAGATGCAATGTTCAAATACAAAGGATTCTCGTTCATGGGAGAATATGCCAACAGAGACGCAAAAGATCCAATAGCTAAAAACTCCGACGGCACCGAGACGGGCGATGTTGTTAGGGTTGGAAATGGAGTAAACCTACAGGCAGGTTATCTATTACCCAAGAATTGGGAGATAGCCGCAAGATATTCAGATATTAATTTTGATCAGGAAATTACAGGCAGGAATCCTGTAGATCAATATACTTTAGGACTTTCAAAGTATATCGTAGGTCATAAATTAAAAGTGCAGTCAGATTTTAGTTACCTTTCAGAACGGGGCGGAGTGGATTCGGTATTGGGAAGATTACAGTTGGAATTCCATTTTTGATATAAATAATAACCTTTAGATAACACGTTAAAAAATCTTACTTTAGATATTTACGAATTAATATTTCTCGAATATTATGGATAATATTTACTTAATAATGATAATTGCCTTGGCAGCTTTGGCCATTGCAGATTTGGTAGTTGGTGTAAGTAACGATGCCGTAAACTTTTTAAATTCAGCTATTGGTTCCAAGGCCATCTCCTTTAGAACTATTATGATTGTAGCAAGTTTGGGTATTGCCTGTGGAGCGATATTTTCAAGTGGGATGATGGAAGTAGCCAGGAAGGGAATTTTTAACCCTGGTGAGTTCTATTTCAATGAGATTATGTTCATTTTCATGGCCGTTATGATAACGGATATCCTGTTATTGGATTTCTTTAATACTCTAGGGATGCCCACTTCTACGACGGTTTCTATTGTATTTGAATTGTTAGGTGCTGCGGTAGCCATGTCTATGATAAAAATAGGTGCAGACGGCGGAAGTTTTTCAGATATTGTAAATTACATTAATACTTCTAAGGCCTTTCAGATAATTATGGGAATATTGTTATCTGTTGTGGTTGCATTTTCAATAGGGGCCTTAGTCCAGTGGGTTTCACGTCTTTTGTTGTCATTTGATTTTGAAAAAAAATCCAAGTGGGTTGGTGCAATATTTGGTGGGGTAGCTTTATCTGCGATTACGTATTTCATATTCATGAAAGGTATTAAAGGAACTCCTTATGCCGGTCAAACCTTTGATCTTATCGGGGGAGTCAAAATTTCAGAATTCCTTGAAAATCAGGTGTTCTCAATTATAGTTGTGAGTTTTATTTTCTGGTCCTTTTTATCTTATATTTTGATAAAGTTGGCGAAAATAAATATTTACAAATTGATTATTGGTGTTGGAACATTCGCATTGGCGCTGGCTTTTGCAGGTAATGATCTTGTAAACTTTATAGGTGTACCTATTGCTGCATATCAGTCTTATGAAGCATGGACAGCTTCCGGAGCAGCTGCAACTGAATTTAGTATGGAAGTATTAGCCTCAAAAGTTCCTACACCTACAGTATTACTTTTTATTTCAGGTATGATAATGGTCGTCACGCTATGGTTTTCAAAAAAAGCCCGATATGTGGCAGATACTGAGATTAATCTGGCAAGAGAGGGAGAAGCCAGAGAACGGTTTAAACCTAATAATTTGTCGAGAGGTCTAGTAAGGTTTACCATATTAGCATCCAGATATACGGAAACGGTATTGCCAAATTCCCTGCTTGAAAGAATTAACAAGCAATTTAAAAAACGTACTCTTGCCCTGTCAAAAGGGAAAATACATGAATATGCCGCTTTTGATATGGTTAGAGCTGCTGTAAATCTTATGGTTGCAGGAATCCTGATTTCAATTGCCACTTCCTATAAATTACCCTTATCTACTACCTATGTAACCTTTATGGTAGCTATGGGAACCTCGCTTGCAGATCGTGCATGGGGTAGCGAAAGTGCAGTTTACAGGGTAGCAGGGGTATTGAATGTGATCGGTGGTTGGTTTGCAACAGCCATTATTGCATTCCTGGCTGCTGGCACAATCCTGGCGATTATTAGTTTTGGTAAAGGAGCTGCAATTGCGGTATTATTATTCGTCGCTATATTATTATTGGCTAGAAACTACATTTCCTATAAAAGAAAAGCTAAAGCAATTCGCGCTGAAGACAGATTGATAAGATCAGAAAGCAGTTCCATACAGGGTGTAATTGAAGAAAGTGCTCAAAATATTTCTAACGTTCTAAAAAGAAGCAGTAAACTATACAGAAATAGTATAGATGGTTTGGCCAAACAAAACCTGGACATCTTAAAAAAGAATAAGAAAAATGTGGTTAAATTATCTTCAGAAATAGATGACTTACGAGATAATTTATTTTACTTCATCAAAAAACTTGATGAGAGTAGTATAGAGGCAAGTAATTTTTATATAAATATTTTGGGCTATTTAACAGATATTGCACAATCTCTTGAATACATTACAAAAATAACCCATAAACATGTAAACAATAATCACAAAAAATTAAAGTACAATCAGGTTAAAGAACTCACTGAAATAAATCATGAACTGGATTCGCTTCTTGGCCGTTCCAAAAAGGCATTTGACAATCGTTCTTTTGAAGAAATAGGACAAATATTAGACAGAAAGGAAGAATTATATAAAATTGTTTCTCTTAAAGTTGAAAAACAAGTGCAAAGAACCCGATCTGAAGAATCCAGTCCCAAAAACACCACCTTATATTTTTCATTGCTTTTAGAAACGAAAGATTTGATGACGGCCACTATTAATCTGCTCGAATTATATTATGAGATGTACGATCGTAGTGTGGATTTTGCCGAGGCAGACTAGCAATCGAATATAAATCAAAAAATGCAGCTTTTAATTGTCCTCTCGAATCCAATTTTTGGTGCATTTTCCTATGTTAGGACTAAGGCGTCCTTCTCTTTTTTGTCTGTATCCTTGGTCTCGTCTGAAGACGTTTCAGAATGTCCATAGAGTATTTCGGCAACTTCGATAAGTTCTTTTATAAGACTATTCAGATTATCAGTATCATTCACAAGAGAAGAAGCCATATCTGTTGTTATTAGGTCTTTTCTAATTAGCCTGTCAATTTCCAGATTGCTTTTATGTATATTCTCTTTCGCTTGTCGCCTTAGCTCAAGTAGCTTTTGATGATATTTCTCTTTTTCTTTTTCCGTACGGAATAAATAGATAACCCGTAATACTTTAACAACCTTTTGCCGGAACGTATTATACACTTTTTTGATGTTTTTATTATCCGAAGCTAAATATTTGGAAACATTATTTCCCAATTCAAGCACATCGCGAATTATTTCAACCATTTTCCTATTAGCCACTTTAAGTTCCATAATTTGATTGTTTTGTGCATCAGTTAATTTCAGGTTACTTTGGGCATGTACGGCAAACTTTATTATTTCTCCATAAATAGTTTTTACTTTTCTCAAATACAATGCCCGTACATCCGTTTTAAAATCCTTCGTAGATTTTTTGACCACAGTTTTCGGTTTAACATCTGATATTATATCTTCCCGGTGAATATTTAACGCATGTGCCACAATTTCAAAAATGGCATTCTTATATAAATATTTGGTTTCCTTAATAAGAGAGGCAATTGCAGTTTCCGGATAAAGAAGCATTTTCCTATCCAAATATTTTGGTTCTTCAATGGCCTTTTCCGGATCAAGTTTCTCTGGAACCATTTTTTCTACCAATCGGGCAATGGGTTTAATAAACCAAACCAATAAAAATGTATTCAGAACATTGAATACCGTATGGAATAAGGAAATAGCAACTGGTACAGCCGCAGCACTTACAAATGGAGATGCAGAGCCCAATTTCTGTACCATCCAGCTTATTAACTGTAAAAATGGATAGAACAAAGCCAGCATCCAGATTACACCCAAAACATTAAATATAAAATGGGCCCTTGCCGTTCTTTTTGCCTGGTAATTGCCTACAATTGCCGCAATATTTGCCGTTATGGTCGTGCCAATATTCTCTCCCAAGACCATGGCTGCTGCCATCTCAAAAGGGATCCAGCCCTGTGCGGTCATAATCAGTGTTAGTGCCATTGTAGCACTGGAAGATTGGATGATGAGGGTAAGAATGGTGCCAATTAATAAAAAAAGAATTACCGACAAAAATCCCGCATTCGTGTACCTTGAAAGAAATTCCAGGATTTGGGGATTATCATTAATATTAGGCATGGCTTCCTTTAAAAACTGTAATCCAATAAACAAAATGGCAAATCCTATGATAAATCCTCCCCAATTTTTTGTATTCTCTTTCTTTGAAAACGTAAATAAAAACCCAAAACCCACTAAAGGGAGGGCTATGGCACTCATGCTTACCTTAAAACCCAGGAGTGTTATCAACCATGCCGTAATGGTAGTACCTATATTGGCTCCCATAATTACACTTATGGCCTCAGGCAAGGTTAGTAAAGAAGCATTTGAAAAGCTTACCACCATTAGCGTAGTGGCGGAGGAAGATTGTATTACAGATGTAATGAGAAACCCGGTTGCTATACCTAAAAACCTGTTAGAAGTCATGGCTGCAAGAATAGACCGCATTTTATTCCCGGCCAGCCTTAACAAGGCATCGCTCATTACTTTCATCCCAAAGAGGAATAACCCCAGGGAGCCGATCAATTGTAAAATATCTGTAAAACCAAATTCCATATATCTACAGCTTGTCTATTTTTTAAATTTAAGTAAACTAATAGTTAATTCTAGTTAAATTTAAGATATTGTAATTCTTTGTAATAAGAAAATAATAAATCATGACAAAAGCTTTCTTAGTGTTATTGTGCACTTTGAGTACAACTATTCAATTTGGGCAGGATCTTGCTCCTAATCAACTGCTTAACAAAGCGATTGCCTATCACGATCCACAAGGAAATTGGGATAATTTTAAAGGGCAACTTTTCATTACTATGGAGACCCCTAATAGCAGCGATAGGTTAAGTGAGATAACCATTGATCTGCCTCAACAATATTTTAAATTAGTCGCTAAAAAAGACAACATAATTACAGAGCAAATAATAAATAAGGGAAATTGCAAACTGTTACTTAATGGTTCTGAAACCATATCCGAGGATGAAACTAAAAAACACAGATTAACATGTGAACGTGGCCAGACTATGAAGAACTATTACACCTATTTATACGGACTTCCAATGAAATTAAAAAACCCGGGAACCTTGTTAGATCCAAAAGTATACCGGAAAACATTTAAAGGCAAAATCTATGAAGTGATTAAGGTAACCTATGACGAAGCTGTAGGGAAAGACACCTGGTATTTCTATTTTGATCCGGCAACTTATGCCCTCGAAGTCTATCAGTTTTACCACGATGAAGAAAAAAATGATGGTGAATACATAATTCTTAGTGGTCTGGAAGATATTAACGGGATTAAAATTCCAAAAACAAGGGCATGGTACTACAATAAAGATGATAAATATTTAGGTACGGATATCCTTACTAAAACATCTACATTAATTGAATAAATAAGATGCTTGTTCCGTTCATCGAAAAATAAATACCATTTTGGTAGTGACTGCGTTATTTGGAAAGCAATAAGTCATTACTATGAAATTCCCCTCTTCTTTGTCGGCCTATTATTTCCTGTTTGGTTTTAGCTTGCTCTTCTTTATAGCTTCATGCAGTGTAGACGCATTAGAGCAAGATGGCATCCAACAGATAGAAACCGAGCAAGAAGTACCAATTGACAATGTTGCCCGCTTAGAGGCAAAAAATCTTTATTCTGATTATTACCTGGCTTCTCAAACCTCCGGATCAGACAGTTCATGGACTGGCGACGAGCCTGCCTGTAACCCAGGAAACGTTCCGGAACTCACCAGGGCTAAAATACTGCAGCGACTAGATTACTACAGAAAGGCGGTAGGTTTAAATAATATAATTTCAGAGAACATGTCGAAAAGTGATAAAGCCCAATTGGCAGCTTTAATTATGAATGCTAATGATCAGCTAGACCACGACCCACCTTCATCATGGAAATGTTACACTACTGAAGGTAAAGAAGGTGCAGGGAATTCACTTCTGACCATGACAAAAAATGCGGAGGCTATTGATTCCTATATTAGAGACCAGGGTGCAGATAATGGCCCCGTAGGCCATAGGAGATGGTTGTTATGGCCTCGATTACAAGAAATAGGTATTGGCAACACAAATAGGTCCAATGCCATATGGGTATTGGGAAATTCAGGTACTCCGCCGTCTGACGCCCCTGAATTTGTCTCCTGGCCACCTGAGGGATATGTCCCAAATCGACTTGTTTTTCCAAGATGGTCATTCTCAATTGCTGGGGCAAATTTCTCTTCTACCACAATTTCAATGCAGGATGCAAATAGCAATACTATAAATCTTCAAATTGAGGCATTAAGCAATTCTTACGGAGACCCTACCGTTGTTTGGATACCTGAAAACATAAATACCAATGTGACTGCCGATACCTCCTATACAATTACCCTTAAAGATGTGGCGATTAACGGGGTATTAATGGATTATTCCTACCAGGTTACCGTATTTGATCCCAATAATTGAACTGACCAAGATCATTTCATAAGAATATAAGCTTTTATACTTTTAACCAGAGTTACGCCACAAAGCGTAAAATTTATCAACATCTAAAATCTGGAATTATGAAAAAATTTATTCTAAGTTTATTGGTCATTGGCCTAGCTAGCCAGGTATATTCACAAATTACCAAAGTAGAAGAGCTATCTGAAGTTGTAGTTACAGCAGTAAATTACAAGTATTTAAATCAAACCGATAACAAAGTGGCAGCAGTACCTGTTCAAATGCTGCAACGTAAAGTTGCCGCCTATGACGTAACAACAAAGGATTATTACCAGGATGATTATGATTTCTATACCGTAGAATTCTATATCCCCGATGGTAAAATAGTAGCCGCTTATGATACTGATGGCAAGATTTTAAGGACCATTGAAAAATTTGATAACATAAAACTACCAACCGCTGTTTCTAAAGCATTGTTAGAGCGTTTCCCAAACTGGGATATAGTAAGTGATGTTTATCGGGTTACCTATTCAGATAAAAAGGGTGCCAAAAAGCATTATAAACTCAAATTGAAAAATGGGGATAAAACAATGAGGGTTAAGGTAAACGAAGATGGTGAGTTTCTGTAGATAGTAGCTTAACTCATTCTGATTATGGTTGCCAATATAAGGTAACTGTAATCCCGAAATAAAAGGTTCTGTCCCGGATATGGATTGAATCTTTTATTTTTGGCAGTTTTCTAGAGCAATTCAAATACCAAAGCAAATTCTAACCGATAGAATTCATTTTAAGAGAATAAGAGAGCGCATATCTTCATTACAATAGAACCAAAATGAAGTTGCTATTTAATAACATTTAAAATCTAATATCATGAAAAAATTTATTTTAAGCTTATTGGCTATAGGTCTATTTAGCTTCGTGTATTCGCAAGAAGCTAAGTTAGAGGAGCTATCTGAAGTTGTAGTTGAAGCTGTGAATTACAAGTATTTAAATACAACAGATAACAAAGCAGCGGCAGTGCCTGTTAAAATGTTGGAACGTAAGGCGGCTGCTTATGATGTAACTACCAAGGATTATTATCAGGACAATTATGATTATTACTCTGTTTCATTTGTAATTCCAGATGGGAAATTAGTTGCTGTTTATGGTCCCGATGGTAAAATTCTAAGAACCATTGAAAAATTCACTAACATTCAATTACCGGACGCCGTAAGAACGGCGCTACAGGATAGATTCCCAAGTTGGGAAATTGTCAAGGATGTTTATCGAATTAGATATGAGGATAGAAAAGGTGCCTTAAAAAATTATAAGGTTAAGTTACAAAATGGGGATAAAACAATGAGAGTGATGATGAGTGAAGAAGGAGAATTTCTATAATTCTTGCTGCATTAGTAGTTAAAGTTTACCCCTGATGTTGCTAAGTTGGAAGGGCTCGGTGTCTTGAACATCGGGCCTTTCTTATATTTGTTATTATCTATAAAAATTCATGTCATCCAAATAAGTCCATACCGCATCTGGTACCATTGGTCTTATATTCTTACCCAACTTATGTTGTTTGCGAATAAATGTAGACGAGATTTCCATAATGGGTGCATTTACCGAATGAATTCTTGGATGCCCTCTAAATTGGTGATCCGAAGATCCATCAGAAATTCGGGGATAAACATAGATGTCATGATTTTCCAATATCACTTCAAAATTTTTCCACTTATGGAATCCCTTTAAATTATCCTCTCCCATTATCAGGCAAAATTGGTTGTCATTTCCAAACTTCTCTCCTAAATGAACCAACGTATTTATGGTATAATTTGGTTGAGGTAAATCAAATTCTATTTTGCTTGCCTTAAGTTTAGGATAATTATTTACTGCTTCAAACACCATTTGGTAGCGATGGTTATTATCCAGTAAGGTCTTCTTAACTTTAAAAGGACTCTGTGGTGTTATCACAAACCATACCTCATCCAAATCAGAAAACTCAACCAAGTAATTGGCAATTATTAAATGTCCAATATGTATTGGGTTAAATGTCCCGAAATAAAGACCAATTTTTTTCATTAAGAATGGCTATATTCTATTTGTATTATTATATAACAGGAGAATTTGTCTAACCCATGACACGGCCTTTTCCGGGCCGGAGCTACTTTCTCTCTATCCCAATAAAATTTGCAACTAAATTATATGCCTCATTAAGTGCAGTATCCAAATCGTAGTTTTTTATTACTTTATCAAACTGCGGAGAGGTAGCTAATTCCACCGAAGCTTTTGCAATACGCATATTAATTTTATCCTCACTCTCTGTACTGCGCTTCTTAAGTCTTATTTTTAGTTCGTCTACACTTGGTGGTTTTACAAATACTGCCAGCGTCTTATTGGGATATTTCTTTTTAATCCGTAAGCCACCTGCAACATCAATGTCAAATATTACATTCTTACCTTCCGCCCATAAACGCTCCACTTCACTTTTTAATGTCCCATAAAAATTATCTCGATATACTTCCTCCCATTCCAGGAAATCATCATTTTTTATATGACTTTTAAATTCATTTATAGATATAAAATAGTAGTTTACCCCATGTTCTTCTGCACCCCTTTTTGGTCTTGAAGTGGCGGAAACGGAAAATGCCAGATTTAGTTCCTCCTGCTTCAACAAATGTTCCACAATCGTTGTTTTACCGCTTCCTGAAGGAGCGGCAAAAATAATAAGTTTACCTCCCTTCATTAAAGTACATTGAGCATTTGTTCCTTGATCTTTTCCAACTCGTCCTTCATTTGTACTACCAGCTGTTGCATAGGCGCGTAATTAGCCTTCGAACCTATTGTATTTATTTCCCGCCCAATTTCCTGACTGATAAAACCCAGTTTTTTACCATTGGAATCAGCAGATTTCATTGTCTCAATAAAATAGTCTAAATGGTTATCCAATCGCACTTTCTCTTCTGTAATATCATATTTTTCCAGGTAATAAATCAGTTCTTGTTCAAAACGGTTAGCGTCTACTTCAGTCTTTAGATCGGCTACCGCCTTTTCCAATCGCTCACGAATTGTGGATAACCTATCCGGGTCCATTTGAACTACATTTTTCAAAAGGCCTTTTATGGAAGAGATTCTCGCCATAAAATCTTTTTCAAGCACTAGGCCTTCTTCCGACCGAAAATCATTTATCTCTTTTAAAGCATTCTCCAATGTATCCTGTATGATTTTATATTCGGAGTCATCAATATCTTCCCGATCGGTTTTAAGAGCATCAGGCAATCTTAGAGCCATTTCCATTAATCTTATGTCATCCCCTTCTGCGATTGACCTAAGCTGTTTCATATATTGTCTTAATACGCCTTCATTTACTACTGAGGTGGTTTCGTTTCCAGTAATTTCCACGTATAAACCAAAATCTATTTTTCCCCTGATCAACGAGCTTGCAATTGTCTTTCTCAGTTGCAATTCTTTTTCCCGATAGGCCGAAGGCATGCGGGCATTGATATCCAGGCTTTTACTGTTAAGGGATTTTAATTCAATGGTGATTTTTTTAGATGGAAGCTGCACCATATGCTTCCCGAACCCCGTCATGGATTGGATCATAAATTGTCTTTAATTTTCGTAAAGGTACTAAAATCTCAAAGTGAATTTTTAGTGTACAGGCAATTTTACTATAATTCCCTAATCCATATATTTCTGAAGCTAACACGGCTATTATCGCCATGATCCTGAAGCATCAAGGGCCCTTTGCCGTGAGACGGATTTTTTGGCCATCCTGTGTAAGGAGTAGTTCCTTTAATCTCTACATGATCCTGTACAAGTACCCCATTGTGAATTACTGTAATGGTTCCAGATTTAATTTTACCCCCTTCTGAATTAAACTCGGGGGCGCGATAGATAATATCATAGGTATTCCATTCCCCGGTAGGCACAGAAGCTTTCGCCAGAGGCACATGTTGTTTGTAAATTGAGCCTACCTGGCCATTTACATAAGTGTCATTATCATTATTATCCAAAACCTGAACTTCGTACAGGCCCGATAAAAATATCCCACTATTTCCACGGTTCTGGCCATCCCTTTGCACTTCAGCTGGAGACTTCCATTCAATATGTAACTGCACATCCCCAAATTTTTTTTTGGTCTGTATATTACCTGTTGTATCTTTTACTGTCATACTGCCATCATCATTCAGATGCCAAACTACAGCAGAACTATCATTAACCATCTCCCATTTATCAAAATCGCTACCATCAAAAAGAATAATAGCATCACTAGGGGCCCCGTTATTTCCTTTTGGGTTTACTGTGGGTGGAACGGGTTCATAGAATTCTGTCTGCTCCGGTTCTGTAGGTTCTTCCCCCATGTATTCCTTGTAGACTATTACCTCATCAGTAGTGTCTTCATGAAGCCTTGGCGCATCATGAGATCTCTCTTTACAACCTATAGTCAAAAGTATAAGTAACAACAAATAGTATCGATTCATAATTATAGTTCTTTTATCTTAATATTTCTATAGCCTATACTTATCATTTCGCCATGATCCTGCAATGCGATCTTCCCGCTTTGGTGCTTTCTCCTTACAACCGATTAAAAGGCGGGTAAATAAAATGATACTTAGTATATTTTTCTTATTCGTATTGTTTTAAATTCCCAATATTTTTTTGAGCATTTCTTTATCAACAGCACCCCCCGCAAAATCATCGAATGTTTTTTCCGTAGCTTCAATGATATGATCCTGTATAAAGATAGCTCCTTCACGGGCTCCCTGTTCCGGGCTTTTTATACAGCATTCCCATTCCATCACCGCCCATACATCACATCCGTACTGGGTAAGTTTCGAAAAAATGGTTTTGAAATCGATCTGTCCGTCTCCAAGAGAACGGTACCGACCTGCACGTTCGCCCCAATCATTATAGCCTCCAAAAGCTCCTTTTTTACCGGTGGGGTTAAATTCAGAATCCTTAACATGAAAAGATTTAATAAATTCGTGATAATGGTCTATATAGGTAATATAATCTAGTTGTTGTAACACAAAATGGCTGGGGTCATAAAGTATATTTACCCTCTTATGATTCCCTGTCGCCTTCAGGAATCGCTCAAAAGTATCGCCGTCGTGAAGGTCTTCTCCGGGGTGAATTTCATAACATACATCAACCCCTTCCTCATCATAATGATCCAATATTGGCAGCCATCTTTTTGCCAGTTCTTCAAATCCCATTTCCACCAATCCGGGTGGTCGCTGAGGCCATGGATGCCATGTGTGCCATAACAAAGCTCCGGAAAATGTGGCATGCGCACTTATTCCTAATCTTCGACTTGCGGTAGCCGCCTTTTTAACAACATCTATTGCCCATTCCGTACGCGCTTTTGGATTATTTTTTACAGCATCCGGAGCAAAATTATCAAACATAAGATCATAAGCGGGGTTTACAGCCACCAACTGCCCTTGCAAGTGAGTAGACAGTTCAGTAATCTCTAATCCGTAGGAATTAATGGTCCCCTTTAGTTCATCGCAGTAGGTCTGACTTTCAGCTGCCTTGTCCAAATCAATTAAAAAGTTTTCCCAGGTGGGTATTTGAACCCCTTTATATCCTAAGTCGGACGCCCATTTACACATGCCGTCCAGCGAATTAAACGGGGCTTTACTATCTACGAATTGTGCTAAAAAAACAGCGGGTCCTTTAATTGTTTTCATGGTATGTTTCTTATTTGTTAATCAAATTTGCATTTTATTAAGTTTCAAAAATTAAATCCTATATTTAATGGGTAAAAATTCAACTATTATTTCTTCACTTGGGAAGTGTTAAATATAGCGATTACATCAGAATTAATGTAAAAATATAGCATGAATCAGAAGGAGAAATATGACGCCATTGTTGTAGGTACCGGTATAAGCGGAGGATGGGCTGCCAAAGAATTATGTGAAAAAGGTCTAAAAACTCTGGTCCTTGAACGAGGACACATGGTAAAGCATATTAAAGATTATCCCACCATGAATATGGACACATGGGACCTTCCTAACAATAATGAGTTATCCAGAGAAGACCGGAAAAAATATCACAAGCAACGGAGAGTAAACTGGGCACCTAAAGAAGATGTAAAACATTTTTTTGTGAACGATTTGGAGCATCCTTATGTGGAGACAAAACGTTTTGACTGGATTCGTGGTTACCATGTAGGAGGACGTTCTTTAACATGGGGGCGTCAGAGTTACCGATGGAGTGATCTTGACTTCGAGGCCAATCTAAAAGAAAACATTGGGGTAGACTGGCCGGTGCGTTACAAGGATATCGCTCCGTGGTATGATAAAGTAGAAGAGTATATAGGGGTTAGTGGAGAAAAATTGGATTTAAGCCATCTCCCCGATGGTAAGTTTCATCCACCAATGGCTCTAATGTGCCCCGAGGAAGATCTAAAAAATATACTATCTGAGAAATTCGATGATGGCCGGTTACTCACAATAGGGCGTGTGGCGAATATTACTGATAAAGAGGGTAATATAGAAGGTAGAACTCCCTGCCTGTTTAGAAACAGATGTTGGCGTGGATGCCCTTTCGGTGGCTATTTCAGTAGTAATTCTTCTACTCTACCCGCTGCCGAACGAACAGGAAACATGACCTTACGGCCAAATTCTATCGTTTATGAAATTATTTATGACGATAATACCAAAAGAGCAACAGGAGTCAGGGTTATTGACAGTGAGACTCATGAAAATTTTGAATTTGAATCAAAGGTGATCTTCTTATGTGCCTCTTCAATGGCCTCAGTAGGAATTCTTCTGCAATCGAAATCAGAACGTTTTCCAAATGGCATAGGTAATAATCATGACCAATTGGGCAGAAATATAATGGACCATCACTATCAATTAGGTGCTTCTGCTAAAGTAGAAGGACATCTGGATAAATATTATAAAGGCAGGCGACCAAATGGGTTTTATATTCCGCGCTTTGTAAATATGGATGCAAAGACCTCAAAGAAAGAATACCTGAGGGGTTTTGGTTACCAGGGAGGAGCCAGTAGAGAGGACTGGACGGCTTCGGTAGCAGAACTCAATTACGGTAAAAAACTAAAAGAGGCAGTATTAAAGCCCGGAAATTGGGAAATCGGTGCTACCGGATTTGGCGAAATGCTCCCCTACCATGACAACAGAGTTACTTTGAGTAAAACCGAAAAAGATCAGTGGGGATTACCACAATTAGACTTTGATGTTGAATTTAAAGAAAATGAATATAAAATGCGGGAAGATATTATCAAACAGATTACGGAAATGTTTAATGCTGCAGGGTTTAAAGACATAAAACCTTATGAAAGAAGTACCGGCCCGGGTCTTGGCATACATGAAATGGGTGGGGCGCGCATGGGATGGAATCCAAGAACGTCTGTGGTTAATAAACATAATCAGGTTCATGACGTGCCTAATATTTATGTGACAGATGGTGCGTTTATGACATCTGCCAGCTGTGTTAATCCATCGCTTACTTATATGGCTTTTACCGCCAGGGCAGTCCATCATGCGGCAAAAGAGATAAATGGAGATAAATTTTCTTAAACCAAAAGTGTATATAGTATGAAAAATGCATCAGCTAGAAATTTATGGGGAGACTATTTAGATAATCACCTTGAGTACGCATTTTCACATGAACCCAAAGTAACACATATTGGTGAAAATGAAAAAGAAGTAAAGGAAACACTTAATTTAATCCTATCAGGAAAAAAAAGAGCTACTTCTCATTCCTTATTAGGGCTTCAATATAGAAAAGAACCGCTTCCCAAGATTGGAGATTTTACCGTACTCACAGATTGGAAAGGAAATGCCAAATGTGTTTTAAGAACAGTGGCCGTTCGGCTTAAACCATTCTTTAGTATTAGGGAATCTTATTCAAAAATTGAAGGTGAAGGTGATTCTTCCATAGCATACTGGAAAAATAAACACTGGGATTTTTATACCAGAGAACTGGAAACTTATGGACGAGTCCCAAGAGAAAGTATGATCGTTGTATGTGAATATTTTGAAAAAGTATTTGAAAGATAGACAACTACGTCTTTCTTCTTAGAAGTTTGTTTATCTTGGAGAATCCATTTTTTAAACGAACACATTCATGCACATTTTAGAGTCCAATAAGAAAAGTTATAGGTTTTCTGCAACTCTAATAGGTCTCTTCCTTTTCTTGGTTACAAACGCCCAAGTCCCAAAATGGGAAAATGCTGAATGGGAGAATCCTGAAATATTTCAAATTAATCGAGAAGCACCAACAGCTTCTTTTTACCGGTATGAATCCGTTAAGAAGGCACTAGAAAATGAAAGTTGGGAGAACTCTGCTTTTTATCAATCTTTAAATGGAAAATGGGATTTCAAATATGTTGAAAGTGTTCCTGAGAGGCCTATTGATTTTTTTAATTCTGATTTTGATACTTCCGCCTGGGACAAAATCTCTGTTCCCTCTAACTGGGAACTGGAAGGATATGGTATTCCTATATATACCAATATAGTTTATCCGTTCCCCAAAAACCCTCCTTATATTCCCCATGATGAAAATCCTGTAGGAAGCTACAAACGTAATTTTGAAATTCCCCAAAATTGGACCGGAAAAAACATATATCTACACTTTGAAGGTGTAAGTGGCGCTACATTCGTTTGGATAAATGGAAAAGAGGTCGGTTATAGTGAAGGCAGTAAAACACCTGCTGAATTTGATATTACGCAATACATTCAAAATGGGAAAAATTCGCTGGCTGTCCAGGTATTGCGCTGGTCTGACGCCAGCTATATGGAAGATCAAGATTTTTGGCGTCTCAGTGGTATAGACCGTAATGTTTACCTATATGCCACAAATAGAACAACCCTTAAAGACTATAGGGCCATTGCGGATTTAGAAAATAACTATACTGATGGTAAGCTCAACCTTAATTTACAGATCAATACTTCTGACAAAAAAGCCAAAGGATATCAAATACAGCTAAAGTTATTAGATGGTGATACCGAAATCTATGAAGAAACAAAAAAAATTGACCTTACAGAAGGGAACAATACACTAAACTTTGAAAAGAAGATACCATATATAAAAACTTGGTGCGCTGAAAAACCTTACCTCTACACCTTATTATTTGTAGTCAAGAATAAAAAAGGAATGGTTACCGAAGCTATAAGTTCAAAAATAGGTTTCCGAAAAGTAGAAATTAAAAACAACCAATTTTTGGTCAATGGCCAACCTGTACTTATCAAAGGAGTAAACTTACACGATCATGATGAAGAAACGGGACACGTTATTAGTGAAGAACTTACACTAAAAGACATGGAAGTGATGAAACGTAATAATATAAATGCGATTCGGTGTAGTCACTATCCCAAGAACCCATTCTTTTACAGGATGGCGGATAAATATGGCTTTTATATTGTAGATGAAGCCAATATAGAAATCCACGGAATGGGTACTACCAATCAAGGCCTTGATAGAAACGAAGCGGCCAAAAAAATTCACCCAGGCTATAGACCGGAATGGAAAGCCATGCACCTGGACCGTACTATTCGCATGTTCGAACGTGATAAAAACTATACCTCCATTGTTATTTGGTCCCTGGGAAATGAAGCGGGTAATGGTCAAAACCTTGAGGCCACCTACGCTTGGTTAAAAGCCCATGACTCTACAAGACCAGTGCAATATGAAGGTGCAACAAAGTATGCGAATTCTGATATACAGGCACCTATGTACGCCACGATAGAAACGAGCATAGCCTATGCCGAAAACAATCCAAAACGTCCCTTTATACAATGTGAATATGTGCATGCGATGGGGAATAGCGTTGGCAACTTTCAGGATTATTGGGATGCCATAGAAAAGTATGATGTATTACAAGGCGGATTTATATGGGATTGGGTAGATCAAGGCCTCAAAACCAAAAATGAGGATGGCGTTGAATTTTACGCTTTTGGTGGGGATCTTGGTGGACAAGATCTTCAAAACGATGATAATTTTTGCTTAAATGGAATCGTAAACCCCAATCGGTCTGCACATCCCTCCTTATATGAGGTGAAAAAAGTTTACCAATACGTGAAATTTGACTCTAAAAATCCAAAATCAGGGAAAATTAGCCTGACCAATAAATATGATTTTACAAATCTCTCGGAATACGATTTTTCCTGGAGGTTGATGGAAAATGGAATTCAGATAGCTAAGGGCAACCTACCTGAGGTAGATATAGTTCCTTATGCATCAAAAGAAATACAGCTGGAACTTCCTGAACTTCCAAACACAAAATCAGAATATTTTTTAAACATTTTTGCCACAACCAAAACAGCTACCCCTTTAATCCCTGAGAATTTTTTAATAGCCTATGAACAATTTCAATTAACCGATTACACACCCGCTATTTTTGAGAATAATATAGAAGGATTATCAGTAAGGAAAGAAAATAACACCATCAAAGTCTTTGGAAATGGATTTGAAATTGGCTTCAACAGCGCTGATGGTACCCTTGTTACATTGGATTACGGTCAAGGTAACATTATTAAAAAAGGACAGCGCGTAAATTTCTGGCGTGCACCGACCGACAATGATTTTGGCTACAAGATGCCCATGAAACTAAAAAAGTGGAAGGAAGCTACCGATAATCAAAAACTAGTCGCTTTACAGCTGAACCCCAATGGAGGGAACAAAGTAATGGATGTAGTAAAATTGACCGACAATCCTTTTAAGGTCAAAAATGAATTACAGTTGATCGCTACCTATGCATTGCCCGCAGTTGAAGGGCAAGCAGCTATAACATATAGTATCAACTACAAAGGGGAAATATTGATAAGTACTCAGCTAACGGGTATTGATGAAACCCTTCCCATTTTACCGCGATTTGGTAATAATTTTGTTATTGATAACGCCTATGAAAATGTAACTTGGTATGGTAGAGGAGCCCATGAAAACTACCAGGACCGAAAAACTTCGGCCTTAGTGGGATTGTACGAGGCAAAAGTCGAAGATTTATATTATGAATATATTCGTCCACAAGAAAATGGTAATCGCACCGATGTGCGCACACTTTCTTTTACCAATGACAACGGAAAGGGAATTTTAATTACCGCCCCTACCACTTTTGGGTTTAGCGCGCATCACCAATACAATTCGGATTTTGATGAAGGAGAAGAGAAACAGCAACGCCACACATTTGATATTCCAAAACGAGATCTGATAAACATCAATATAGACCAAAGCCAAATGGGAGTTGGGGGAGATAATAGTTGGGGGCTAATGCCACATAAAGAATATCAAATACCTGCTACCAATCTATCGTTCATATATATGATACGGCCAATACAATAAAAGAAAAAGCTATATTATGGTGTAGTAATGATTATTCCATATTCACCCAAACATTACCCTCTTTATTAGATTCAACAGTGGCTTCAATAAAATTTAACCCCCGAACACCATCTAACATAGTTGGGAATTCGCCATCATTATAATCTTCTCCACGAATAGCCCGGGCAGCTCCTAAATAAATATTGGCCATAGAATCGAAAATTCCTTCAGGATGTCCTGGTGGTAATTTTGTTCCATCAAGAGATAGCTTAGAATTATATTCATGACCCGGCTTATATATTTGGGTTGGTTCTGTATCACTCAACTTATAGAGAAAATTAGGCCTTTCCTGTTCCCATACAAAAGCGGCTTTATCACCATAAATTCTAATTGCCAATCCGTTTTCTTCACCAGTGGCAACCTGACTTCCCCTAATGACACCCTTAACATGTTCTCCCATCCGCAATAATACAGTACCGTCTACATCCATTTTGTTATCATCATAGAGGTAATTGAAATCAGACAAAAGAGAGTTTACTCTTAAACCTGTAGTGTATTCAATAAGATTAAAAGCATGCACTCCTATGTCTCCCATACATGAGCTTATTCCTGCCTTTTTTGGATCCAGTCTCCAGACAGTTGAGCGTTTTTCTTTGTCGTGGATAATGGTATTAATCCATCCCTGATAGTATCTGGCATCCACTTTATGAATCTTGCCTAAAGCCTCTTCCTTGATCATCTCACGCATTTGACGCACCATAGGATAGCCTGTGTATGTATGTGTTACAGCAAAAACCGTCCCCGCCTTTTTATGAGCCTCCTGTAAAATTTTTGCTTCTTCCAAAGTAGTCGTCATTGGTTTTTCGCAGATCACATTAAATCCGTTGTCCAATAGTTTCTTAGCCATTGGAAAATGCAGGAAATTTGGCGTAAGAATCGAACAAACCTGTATTCTTTCTTCTTTAGGCAGTTTTAATTCCTCCTCAATAAGGGTGTCAAAATCCTTATAGATCCTATTTGTTGGAACATCAATTTCTTTTGCAAATTCCATGTTCAATTCAAAAACGGGATTAAAAACTGCGCCCACTATTTGGTAATTATCATTTATTTGTGAAGCTACTCTGTGTAATACCCCAATGAGAGAATCTCCTCCTCCGCCTATTATTCCTAATCTAATTTTTTTTGCCATTTTATTTTATCATTTTTATAGTTCTAAACTCCTTATTCACTATTAAACCTATATAAAACACACCATTTTCTCCTGAACCATAATATCTTGCCTAAACCGATATAACTGGTTCAATTTATATAAAATATCTAAGATTTATAGGCAATTCTCTCGTTTTTAAACAAGAACGCAAACAATACAGAAACGCCAAGTGCAAATGCTGCAGGAAACATCCAGATCATTTCCCAATTATGCGAGACATCTTGCAGAGTAAAATAATCCGTTATTCTTCCCGCTATCCAGAATCCCATTAACATCCCAACTCCATACGTAGCCAGGGTAATCAATCCCTGGGCTGCACTTTTATATTTTGGCCCCGCTTTGCTATCGGTATATATCTGACCGGACACAAAAAAGAAATCATAACAAATCCCATGCAAAGCAATCCCGAGAAGGAGAAGGAATGAAAATTCTCCGGCGCTTCCGTAAGCAAAACAGATATAGCGCACCGTCCATGCCAACATGGCTACAATCATTGTATTTTTAAAGCCAAATCTTTTAAAAAAGTATGGTAAAAGAAGTATAAACAGAATCTCTGATATTTGACCAATGGTCATTTTACCTGCCGGGTTTGAGACCCCAATTTCTCCCAGGAATTGTCCGGCATGCTGATAGTAAAATGCCAAAGGAATACAAATTAATACGGAAGCCAGGAAAAACACTAAAAAATTTCTGTTCTTCAAAAGGTTTAAGGCTTCCAAGCCAACAATATCCGCTATCCTAATTTTTCTTTTTCCTGTTATTGAAGGAGGTGTTTTCGGTAGTGTAAAACTAAAAAATCCCAATATACCGGATGCTACTGCAGTCATTAAGAAAGTATTTCTAAGATAGCCATTGGCTAAACCTTCCATAGAGTCCCAATGAAACAAATAACTAATAGCTAAACCGGCTGCGATCCAACCTAAGGTTCCAAAAACGCGAACAAAGGAGAACTGTTTTGCCGGGTTATCCATCTGATTAAAGGAAACTGAATTAACCAGGGCTAAGGTTGGCATGTACAATATCATGTAACCTAAAATATAAGGGTAAAACCCGCTAAAACTTGTTGCATTAGCCATCTGAACCATTAAAATTGCCCCAATAAGATGAAGTACTCCTAATATCTTTTCTGCATTAAAATAGCGATCTGCAATCAGTCCGATAATAAATGGAGCAATAATTGCACCCCAGGATTGTGTAGAATAAGCCATGGCAATTTCAGGATCACTTGCCTCCAAACTATTAGGTAAATAAATACCCATAGTAACATACCAACTACCCCAAATAAAAAACTCCAAGAACATCATTACTGAAAGTTGAACCTGAATCTTTTTATTCATTAAGTTTTCCGCTAGCGTTTATAAAAAATATAGTCCAATGAGAGAGGTTCCAGTTCATTATCCCTAAAATTCATTGCCATTTGGGACCTGTGATGTGTTGAATGGTTTATAATATGAAATAACATATCCTGTAAGGTACTTGTGAAAAGCCTTCCTTCTTCATTATCAAAGTCTATCCTTACTTCAAAATCTGTTGCTTTCGTGGTTATTTCAAAAGAACTTCGCTGGTTTTCGTAATGAATATCCCCCCAATTTTTAATAGGGTGAATCTGCCAAACCTTATAATCAGCAGGTTTTCCAAGAATTCTTGCGTTCCAAATATTATGTGCATTAAGGATATGACTGAATAACAATATGCTTTTCTCCGGGACCTTATCGAGCTTAATGCACTCCTCGATAAGCTTTTTATTGCAATAAAAATTGTAATCAAAAAGTTGATTAAAAAAAACTTTCATAGGCCATTATGAATGGTTAGGTAACTTCTTTAGATGCTTTAAGCAGTAAATCTCTTGTGGCTATTATCCCTTCTTCTTCGGTTAATTCACTTCCCTCGTATTCCACACCAACATAACCCGTATAACCGGCATCCTTAACAATTTGTAGCATATGAACATAGTCTATTTCAGTCTCATTTCCATTTGCATCAAAATCGTGTGATTTAGCGCTAACTGCCTTGGCATGCACCATTAGTTCCTTTACTCCTTTATAAATATCGTAATTCTCTGCACAGCCAGCAGTGTAATCTTTAGGGTCTTTTCTTTTTATACAGAAATTACCAAAATCAGGTAAGGTGCCACAATTTGACATATTAACCTGGGTCATCACCTCCGTGAGCATAGCGGCATTTGATGAAAGTCCTCCGTGATTTTCCACGAGTATATTTATATTTTTAGTCTTTGCATATGTCGAAAGCTGGGAAAGACCGTCAATTGAATTGGCTTTCCATTCAATTGGATCGGTGCTCCCCGCTAGATTTACTCTAATTGAGTGGCAACCCATAGAGGCGGCAGCATCAACCCACTTATAATGATTTTCAACAGCTTTTTTACGTTCTTCGGGGTCAGAAGTTGCCAGGTCTCCTTGTCCATCGATCATTATCAAGACATTCTTTAAACCGTGTTTTTCAGCTTCTGCGTTAGATTTATCAACAAAAGATTGCATAGCCTCCTTTGAATAATTAGCAGGTTTTAACTCTTTGTCATATAGCTGGCTTACATATTCCAATCCTTCAAATCCCCAATTCTTTGCTTTTGCAGCAAAAGTATAGGGATCAACACCGTCATTATTAATCATATTGTGAATAGACCATTGTGCCAGGGATAATTTAAAAAAAGGGGCTGTGGTCTTCAAGGCATCTTTTTCAACATTATCTTCTTCTTTTACAACTTTCTTTTCATCCTTGCAGGAATAAATTCCAAGTAGAGAAAAGCCTATACCGGCCTGGGTGCTGTTTCTAATGAATATTCTTCTTTTCATAAGTCCTTTTATTTTGGATAGCTAACAGTTTTTAGTATCCTTTGGTTAGTACTATTTTTAATATGAAATTCAATAGTTTGATTCGTAATAACTGTTGATCAACCCGTATTGAATAAACTTTTTTATATTCTCAGCTCACATAGTTTTTTAATGCAGACTCCATGAGTTAATATGCCATTAAATGTAGAAAATTAATTTTATATTTGATACTTTTAGCGAGTAAACAATAGTACTAGATGAGTAAATTTTATTACAATGAAGAACAGGACTCGTATGATGCGATTGTTGTAGGAACTGGTATTAGCGGTGGTTGGGCAGCAAAAGAATTGTGTGAGAAAGGACTAAAGACACTGGTTCTGGAACGAGGGCGAATGGTGAAGCATCGTGAAGACTATCCTACCGCAAATATGGATACCTGGGACTTTCCAAATAACGGGGAACTGTCCCCGGAAGAAGCAGGGAAACAGTTAAAACAAGGGCGTACAGGATATACCGTTAAAGCTCAACATAATTTTTGGTTCGTCAATGACATAGAACATCCCTATAATGAAACTAAACGATTCGACTGGATGCGTGGCTACCACGTGGGTGGGAGATCGTTGCTCTGGGGGCGGCATAGCTACCGCTGGAGTGATCTGGATTTTGAAGCTAATAAAAATGATGGCCTTGCCGTAGACTGGCCGGTCCGATATAAGGATATAGCACCTTGGTATAGTAAAGTTGAAACTTATATAGGGGTAACAGGGGAAAGTTTAGGACTTCCACAATTGCCAGACAGTGAGTTTGAGCCCATGATGGAACTGAACTGCATAGAACAACATGTACGTGAAGGGGTAGCCGATAATTTTGGAGGTCGTGTGATCACCGCTGGTCGAGTGGCCCATATTAATAGTGCTAAACAATTTGACGGGGACGGAAGAACCCGTTGTCAATTTAGAAACAGATGTATCCGGGGATGCCCTTTTGGCGCCTATTTTAGTAGTAACTCATCTACCTTGCCGGCGGCAGAAGCCACCGGAAATATGACTCTAAGACCCGATTCTATTGTTCATGAAGTTATGTACGATCCTGATACCAAAAAAGCAACCGGCGTAAAAGTTATAGACAGGGTTACCAAAGAAACCTTTGAATTTAAGGCAAAGGTGATATTCCTCTGTGCATCTGCCATAGCATCCACATCAATATTGATGCAATCAAAATCGGATCGGTTCCCCAATGGAATGGGCAATGATTCCGATCAGTTAGGCAGGAATATTATGGACCATCATCTGGGGGTAGGCGCCGCAGGAAAATATGATGGTTATGAGGACAAATTTTACAAGGGAAGAAAACCCAATGGTATCTATGTGCCTCGTTTCAGGAATATTGGCGGGGATACTAATATGAAAGAATTTATACGCGGATATGGTTATCAGGGAAGTGGCAGCAGGGGTAATTGGGAAGATGCCGTTTCCGAATTATCGCATGGAAAAGACCTTAAAGAGGCTATCTTAAAACCGGGTGGCTGGACCTTTGGGATGGGTGGTTTTGGCGAAGTATTGCCCTATGAAGATAATCGTATGACACTAGATTATAACAAATTGGATGGTTGGGGATTGCCAACGGTAACATTTGATGCAGAGTTGAAAGAAAACGAGTTGAAGATGCGGGAAGACATGAAAGAACAGGCATATGAAATGCTAACAAAATCAGGGCTCCGAGACGTTAAAGCTTATGACAGGCAAGGGGCCCTTGGATTAGGTATCCACGAAATGGGAACTGCACGGATGGGTAGAGATCCCAAAACCTCCGTCCTTAATGGGTACAATCAGGTACATGACGTTAAAAATGTATATGTGACAGATGGGGCATTTATGACCTCAGCCTCCTGTGTAAACCCTTCATTGACTTATATGGCATTTACGGCACGAGCTGCTAACCATGCTGCCGAACAACTTAAAAAAGGATTATTATAATGGATAGAAGAGTAGCGTTAAAAAATATGGGACTTGCCTTGGGTTATACAGTAGCTACCCCAACATTATTAGGCCTGGTTCAAGGATGTAAGGATACAAATACCATTGACTGGAAACCTGATTTTTTTACCAAAGAACAGGGAAACGTACTTTACAATTTAGTGGATATCATCCTCCCCAAAACAGATACGCCATCGGCCTCTGAAGTAAACGTACACGTATTCATAGATCGTTTTACGAACGAGGTAATGGAAGATGGACAACAAGCGATGATTAAAGTGTCTTTTGAAAAATTCATTGAGACGGCCTTAGAGGAATCCGGCAAAAAGAAAGCAAATGATTTAACTTCTGAAGACCTGGAACCCGTCTTAGTAGCTGCCCTGCAAATCAGGGAAGAAGATGAGATAAAGAATTCGGAACTGACTATTAAAAATACTTCGGCATTGGCTAAAGGAGAAAATGAGGCGTTGGCTGATGAAGTGGTCAGCTATTCCTTTTCTAAGAATCTGCGCGATATGACGATTTGGGGTTATAAAACTTCGGAATACGTTGGAGAGGAAGTGCTTGCATACTTGCCGGTACCGGGAGAATATATCGGATGTGGTGATGTTAATGAACTCACAGGGGGAAAAGATTGGTCCCTATAACTTAACAAATTGAAAAGAAGAAGTTTTATAAATAAATCTGCTTGTGCCGCAAGTACCCTTTCCCTGACAGGGTTTTCTGCCTTAGGTTCTATTTCTAAAGCACCTTTAAAGCATGCCTTTCATCTGAAATATGCCCCACATCTTGGAATGTTTAAACATAGTGCTGGTGAAGACCCAATTGCACAACTTAATTTCATGGCAGACCAGGGTTTCACTGCTTTTGAGGACAATGGAATGATGCAGCGCTCTGTTGCTTTACAGGAAAAAATGGCCAATACCATGGCAGTCCGGAACATTGAAATGGGTGTTTTTGTAGCTCATAAAATTTATTGGACAGAACCAAATCTGGCATCGGGGGATACTGAGAAACGAGAAGAGTTCTTAGATTATATAAAGAAAGCCATTATTGTGGCCAAGCGTGTAAATGCGAAATGGATGACAGTTGTACCCGGCCATGTGGACTTACGTTTATCAATGGGATACCAAACCGCTCATGTCATCGAATCGCTGAAACAAGCCAGTGCCCTATTAGAGCCACATAATTTAACTATGGTCCTGGAGCCATTGAATTTCAGAAACCACCCCGGCCTATTTCTTACAGGTTCTCCCCAGGCTTTTGAAATTTGTAAGGCAGTAAATTCTCCCTCATGCAAAATACTTTTTGATATTTATCATCAACAAATCCAGGAAGGCAATCTGATCCCTAATATTGAGGCTTGCTGGGATGAAATTGCCTATTTTCAAATTGGGGATAACCCCGGCAGAAATGAACCTACTACGGGGGAAATAAATTATAAAAACGTTTTTAAATTCATTCATCAAAAAGGGTATAACGGGGTTATGGGGATGGAACACGGAAATTCCCGACCAGATAAAGAAGGTGAACTAGCTGTAATAAATGCCTATAAAAGGGTGGATGCTTTTATGTAAACTTTCCTGCTTTTTTGATATTTCCATAAGCTATGCTTTTAGGGCAAGTCTCATTAATCCTATGAATATGTAAATTGGTTGCTATTTGGTAAATAAGTTGTTGATTTTAACATTTTTTATATGTTTTTTTTTCAATTTGATAATCTGAATGCCCTTTTAATGCGTATATAAGATTGTTAGAAGTTTTATTATTCCCCTAGCAATGGACAATTATTTTATCCTTTTAGTAATTTACACAGCATTGATTCTTATTTCGTACAATGTTGTGAGACCTATTTTCAAAAAATAGGATAAAAAACCTTTTTATTATTTTAAAAATAAGGTTTTATAGGAATCCTTACCCTAAAATTTAAAATCTCTCATTGCATTTAATCTGTTATTCTAAACAGGTACTACTGACTGTTCTTAAACAGATAGTCGATTTATTCCGTATATAGATAATTCCAATCCATAAAAAAACACCTGTTGATAGGTCCTAGAAATGGGGTAGACCTACCCGAGGTGTCTTTTAATCAATAAACACTATTTACACTATAACTGAAACGGTATAGTATACTCAGCCAATTGCATTTCAGTATAGGTTACGTTCATGAACCGCACATCAGACAATCATCATCTGCAAGTCCTTCTTTGGAACGTGCGATCAATTCCTTCATTTCAGCTTGTGACATTGGTTCTACATCTGTTTCCTGTTGCTTTACAGGGGTGGTTTCAACCGGTAATATCACTGCAGCTTCTGGCGTTGCAGCGGCAACTTCCGCCTCCGCAGCTACGCTAATTGGGATCTCTTTTTTCTTGGTGTTATCCAGAGTAAACTTAATAGCATCTACCGCAGCCTTTGTGCGCAGGTAATACATTCCTGTTTTAAGACCACTCTTCCAGGCATAAAAATGCATAGAAGTAAGTTTTCCATAATTAGCATTCTCCATAAAGAGGTTTAAGGATTGGCTTTGGTCTATGAAATACCCTCGTTGCCTGGACATATCAATAATGTCTTTCATACTCAATTCCCAAACAGTTTTATAAAGCTCTTTAATATTCTCCGGAATATTATCAATATGTTGAATGGAACCATTGGCACGCATCAATTCCTGTTTGAGATTCTCATTCCATAATCCCAGTTTAACAAGATCCTCCAACAGATGCTTGTTCACCACAATAAATTCACCCGAAAGTACTCTTCGAGTATAAATATTAGACGTATAGGGTTCAAAGCATTCATTATTGCCCAAGATCTGTGAAGTAGAAGCTGTAGGCATTGGCGCAACTAAAAGAGAATTACGCACCCCGTGCTTTTCTATTTTCTTTCGCAAATTATCCCAATCCCATCTGCCGGATAATTCATCGTCATTAATACCCCAAAGGTTATGTTGAAATTGACCCTGGGAAATAGGTGATCCCTCATATGTTGAATAAGCTCCCTCCTCTTTTGCCTGTTCCATAGAAGCAGTAACGGCGGCATAGTAAAGAGTTTCAAAAATATCCTGATTTAGTTGCTTGGCTTCATCACTTGTAAAAGGTAAGCGTAACATTATAAAAGCATCTGCCAAACCCTGTACCCCCAAACCTATAGGCCGGTGGCGCATATTTGAATTTCTGGCCTCTTCAACCGGGTAATAGTTTCGATCTATTACTCTATTGAGGTTTTTGGTTACTCGTTTGGTAACTTTAAAGAGTTCCTTATGATCAAATTCCCCATTTTTTATAAACATTGGTAATGCAATAGATGCGAGATTACAAACCGCAACTTCATCAGGTGAAGTATATTCCAATATTTCTGTGCACAAATTGGAAGAACGGATTGTACCCAAATTCTTTTGATTGCTCTTCCTGTTCGCGGCATCTTTATACAACATATATGGGGTTCCGGTCTCTATCTGTGATTCCAGAATTTTCTCCCATAATTCACGTGCCCTGATAGTTTTTCGGCCTTTTCCTGCCGCTTCATAACCAGTGTATAATGTTTCAAATTCCTCACTGTGATTGGTGAATAAGCCAGGGCATTCATTAGGGCACATTAATGTCCATTCCGCATCGGCTTCCACTCTTTTCATAAAAAGATCGGGTACCCACATAGCATAGAAAAGGTCTCTTGCCCTCATTTCTTCTTTCCCGTGATTTTTTTTAAGGTCTAAAAAATCAAAAATATCCGCATGCCATGGTTCAACATATATTGCAAAACTCCCCTTGCGCTTTCCCCCTCCCTGATCAACATAACGGGCTGTATCGTTAAACACCTGCAACATGGGTACAATACCGTTAGATGTACCATTTGTTCCGGCAATATAAGATCCTGTTGCTCGTACATTGTGTATTGACAACCCTATACCACCCGCAGATTGAGAAATTTTAGCGGTCTGCTTCAGCGTATCATAAATACCATCTATACTGTCATCTTTCATTGCCAGTAAGAAACATGAAGACATTTGTGGCTTAGGAGTACCTGAATTGAATAATGTAGGAGTTGCATGTGTAAAGTACTTCTTAGACATGAGTTCATAAGTCTCTATTGCCGATTCCAAATCATTAAGATGAATACCTACGGCCACACGCATTAGCATATGTTGTGGTCTTTCTGCTATTTTCCCATTTAATTTTAGGAGGTAAGAGCGTTCCAGAGTTTTAAAGCCAAAATAATCATAACCAAAATCTCTATTGTAAATTATAGTTGAATCTAACTTATCGGCATTTTCAGAAATAACCTTAAAGACTTCATCAGATAATAAAGGGGCTTCTTTTCCGGTTCTGGGATTTACATATTCATATAAATCCTTCATTGTTTCATAAAAAGATTTTTTTGTGTTCTTATGTAAATTAGAGACAGAAATTCGGGCAGCCAATTTAGCGTAATCCGGGTGTGCTGTAGTTAATGTGGCTGCAATTTCCGCCGCCAGATTATCAAGTTCGGATGTGGTTACACCATCATATAGACCTTCAATTACCCTCATGGCAACTTTTACAGGATCTACCAGGTCGTTAAGACCATAACAAAGCTTACGTACTCTGGCCGTGATCTTATCGAACATCATCGGCTCTTTTCTTCCATCTCTTTTTACTACATACATGTGGTTCTAATTGTTTTAAGTGCTATGTTGGTTATTGAAAGCTTATATAAGCGAAATACTATTTAAATGATATAAAACCCTTGTGGAAATAGGGTAAAATTCGGTGTTCTATACTTTAGAAATCAGCATCGAAACTGATCTTTTGAGCATCTACGTCTTTATCTTTGTTAAGAACACCAGCCTTTTGATATTCGGAAACACGTTTCTCAAAGAAGTTGGTTTTCCCCTGCAGAGAAATCATATCCATAAAATCAAACGGATTGGTAGCGTTGTAAACCTTATCACATTCTAATTCAACCAATAACCTATCGGTTACAAATTCCAGATACTGCGTCATGAGTTTCGCATTCATGCCAATAAGGCTAACAGGAAGTGATTCAGTAATAAACTCCCGTTCAATATTTAAGGCATCTACAAGTATTTCTGTGATTCGTTTTTTTGGAACCTTATTAACCAGGTGTTTATTGTGAAGATGTACGGCATAATCACAATGCATTCCCTCATCTCTCGATATCAGTTCATTAGAGAAAGTAAGACCCGGCATTAAACCTCTCTTCTTTAACCAGAAGATAGAACAAAAAGCCCCGGAAAAAAAGATTCCTTCAACTGCCGCAAAAGCAATTAATCTCTCTGCAAAGCTTGGTGAATCGATCCATTTTAAAGCCCAATCTGCCTTTTTCTTTATGGCTGGAAAATTTTCTATTGCTTTAAACAAAATTCCTTTTTCCTTTTCATCTTTAACATAGGTATCTATCAATAAGGAATAAGTTTCAGAATGGATATTTTCCATCATAATCTGAAATCCATAAAAGAATTTAGCTTCCGAATATTGTACTTCATTCACAAAATTCTCCGCAAGATTTTCATTTACTATTCCATCTGAAGCTGCAAAAAATGCCAGGATATGCTTAATGAAATACTTCTCATCATCACTCAGTTTATTGTTCCAGTCTGTTAAGTCTTCGTGAAGATCTATCTCCTCTGCAGTCCAAAAACAAGCCTCACATTTTTTGTACCATTCCCACAAATCATGGTGTTGTATGGGAAATATCACAAATCTATCGTCGTTTTCCTGTAAAATGGGCTCAAGGGCTGCAGTCATGTTTTTTATTTTTATTAGTGTTAATGTAGGATGGAATTTCCTAAGTGTTGGGGCTAACAAAGATTCAAAAATGTTATCAAATTGTAAAGGAGGTTTTATTAAATACTACCCAAAGTTTTTAACACCGTATGTTGAAATCTAGGTTCGCCAGTGATGTTTGCTGCCTTTTTAGAAAAGTAAATTTTAGGAAAAAATTATGTCATTATGGGGCGGAAAAAATTAAACCAAAAAGTATAATAAAACATACTTCTTGGTTTATTAAATAAGTCAACTAAAACATTAATGATTTAATCCCTTGCTGTTAAGCTAACTACAAAAAATGAAGGGTTTTAATTTAGCTCAGAAGTAATTTGGTATTACTAATAGCTCATTTATACCATTGGCCCCTCGATATAAATATCTTTGTTGTAAAAATGAAAAGATTTTGCATTATCCAGCTTTTTTCAAAAAATTAAGCCTCCTGCTAGGACAATACAAGGTAAAAAGCAGACTAGCAAATTAATACTTACAAAAAATACCGCCAAACCGTACGACTCAATAGATGTTTAAAATTTAATTACCGCTTGGGTCTGCTGATCTAGGTAGTTCCCCCGAAACCTAAAAATCGAGCAAATTTCATGACCAACATGATTGGTATGGTTATCCAATTAGCAATTACATCTATGGTCCTGCATTTAAGCAGCGGTATTTCTATAAAGATATACCTACCTCGAGTCGTACATAATGGTTTGACAGTTTTATTAATACTTAAAAACTAAAACTGCTATTATTCTTCAATGAACTTAATTTCGATATGCAAATTTATTTCTATAAAATCAAATAATTAGCACCAAATGCTATTTTTTTAAGGCAATGAAATTACCTGTAATTTCAAAGCTCCCTTCATTAGGATTTTCAAAAACCACATCTATACTGCCTTTTAATTTTTTGTCATCAAGATTATCAATAGTAATGCTACCATTTTTTGTGAAAAATGGTAATTCCCCGAATTCATTTATGTTGGCAAAACCAAAAACCCCATCAAAATAATTAAGGAAACCTCCAATATTCTCAGAGATTTTATGCCGGCCATGGCCTATTTTCATTGATTGGTATTGTTTAGAAAGAAAAAATTCCAGTGAATGCCCGGGAACCTCCTGATTATCATTTAGGGTTAATTTTAAAATGGTATACTCTTTCCCTTTTGGAGAACACTTTTTTGTAGTTTCAAAATTTATTATCCCCTCAAGTTTTAACTGCCTTTCCCCCGCAATATTTAGCACATAACTGCCCGCTGCTAACATCTTCTTATCAGGCTTTTCTTCAATTGAACTACTGGAAGTGAAAATTAAGGCCAAAATAACCCATAGACCAAGCTTGAGGGATTTGATTACAATATGTGGCATGGTAGTTACTTTTATGTTTTTACTCCGTACATAATTCTGCTATTTCGGCCTGTTCTTCAGCCAAAAGATGATCAATATTATTTCCGGCAAGTGCAACCTCATCTACAAGTACTGAGCGTTCATTATTATCCGTTAAAACTGCAAGCAGTATAACTAAGATTAAAAAGGTAAAAAATATAACACATTTTTTCATTAGTGCTCTTTACTTTACAAGTGTGCAATAGTACTCGTTTATGAAATATTTACTAAAGCCAAAGTATGCGTTAACAAACAACCCACACAGTCAATTTGTATAATTGGTATGGAATTATGTATAAATTGCCTTACAAATACCATTTTTAAATAACTTTTTTTGACCTTTCTGTTGTGAATTTGTTATAAATCTAACATTCTGTTTTTTCCTTAAAAAAACAAAGATTATAGTCGTCTAAAATTTTCCTAAGAATGCAATCTTTAAGTGTTTTAGGGCTGGTCATACGCCTATTTAATCTATCTATACAAATTTCAACAAGTCTTACTAGTAGTACTCCTAATTTTGTAACTTACAGGAATATACTAAGGTAATGTTGCAAGCTGTTATTGTAGATGATGAAAAAAAAGCACTTCAAAGTCTTTCATGGGAATTGGAGAATTTCAGCGATGAAATAAATGTTGTTGCTTCCTTTACCGATCCCTTTGAAGCATTAAGTTATCTTAGCCATAACACCCCGGACTGCTTGTTTTTAGATATTGAAATGCCCACCATGGACGGGTTTCAATTCATTCAAAAATTAAGTAATAAGGATTTTCCTGTCGTGATTACTACGGCCTACAATCAATATGCCATAAAAGCACTTAAGAATGAGGCTATTGATTATCTTTTAAAACCTATTGATACGGACGACTTAAAAGATACTATTGTAAAAATTAAAAAGTTTAATGCGAAAAATTATACTTCTGATAGATTGGAAAAAATTCTACTGAATTTTAATTCTAATGAAAAGCATAAAAAAATTACTTTTAATACCGACGGGAAATTAGTATTCCTGGAAAGTGAGCAGATCTTATATGCCGAATCTGACGGCAATTACAGTACTATTTACCTTGCAGATGGACACAAGATAGTACTTACTAAAAAGTTAAAAGAAGTTAATGAACTTCTGCCCAGCGATACCTTTTTCAGGATTCATAACTCCTATATAATTAATCTTACAAAAATTAAGGAGTTTCTCAAAACTGATGGATATGTTGTGCTTCAATCCGATCATAAAATACCCGTTTCCCGTCAAAAAAAGTCTGATTTTTTGGATTTGTTATAATCAATTGGAGAATTACTTATGTTAATGAGCTTTAAAATCCCCTATATACCTTCCTTTTTTGCTAATTATTCTTTGCTTTTTTGTGTTATTATCATACTTCTTATAGATGAGGCCAATGCGCAGGGTTACTCCAAAAGTTTCAAAGAAACAACTGAAAGTCTTATCTCCAAGGCCCCAGAGACTTACAATGATTTGGAGATTGAGCTTAAGACAGTCCGACGCGATACTAGTTTAATGCGCTATTTTGCCAATGCTTCAGCTAAGGAAAATTACCTTATAGGTAAGTCCTATGCATTTAATCAATTGGGCATATCTTACAGGGATTACGCGCTCTATGAAAAATCCGTTAAACTGCACCAAATGGCTTTAGAAGCTGCCGAAGTAAGTAACAATACAGAATTTCAAATTTACAGTTTAACCATGCTAAGTGCCGTATATAGGCAAACGGAGGCTATACCCTCAGCCTTAGACTGTGCCCAGAAGGCTATAGGACTAGCGGAGTATATGGAAAGGCCTAATGAGGATATAAAAAGGAGCTTAAATTTTTCTTTGAACAGCATAGGCCATATATATAGAACTTTAGGTCAATATGATCTTGCTGTTGGCAATTTCAAGAAATCAATAAAGCTTGAGGCCGAATTGGGTAATACCCTGGGGCTTGCCATGAATTATATAGCTATTGGAGAATGCCTTGAGGCTCAAAGTAAGCTGGAAGAAGCATTACAAAATTATGAAAAATCTTCAGTCTTCAACGAAAATATTGGTTCAAAAAGAGTTAGCGTCCTGTCAAATCTTGGAATTGCACATGTATACGTTCATCAGGGCAAAAACAAGGAAGCGCTTAAAATTTTTGAATCCATTCTTGGGGCATCCGAAGAGCTGGGAGATATGAAAATCATCTCTGAAGTTTATTTAAATATAGGTTGGGCTCAGATGCAAAATAATCAGTTTGATGATGCTCAATACAATTTAAATAAAGGGTTAGAAATAGCTAAGGAATATAATCTGCTTAGTTCCATGGAAGAGGCCTACTCGTACTTATCCGATTTATGGGAATATCAAGATGATTTCAAAAAATCTAAAGAATTCTTTATAGAGGCAGAAAGAATGGAAGCAAGAATATCAAATGATCGCAATAAGCTCTATGTAGCCGATATAATCTCCCGTTCTGAGACGGAGAAAAAAAACAATCAGATAGAAGTACTTGCAAAAGAGAACGAAATTATAAACTTAAAGCTTCGAAGAAATCAAAATACCTTATTGATTGGCACTTTATTATTCGCTTTATTTACGCTAATGCTATATATTTTGTACAGACAAAGCCAGCTTAAAAAAGATAAGAAGGTGCTCACCCTGGAGCAATCTATTCTTCGCAGCCAGATGAATCCTCATTTTTTATTTAATTCACTAAACTCAATAAAGCTCTATATCATAAACAATGAAAAAAAGAACGCTGTCCATTACCTAAATAAGTTTTCAAAATTAGTGCGTAAAATACTTGAGGCCTCTTCACTTAAGGAAATACCTTTGGCTGAAGAGTTAGAAACGGTAGAATTGTATATGACAATTGAAAATATTCGTTTTTCCAATGAAATACAGTTTAAAATAGTCATAGATGAAGGTAATGATCCCCATATAGTTAAAATTCCTTCTCTTATTCTTCAACCCTTTTTAGAAAACGCTCTATGGCATGGTCTCTCTTCAAAAGATGGTGACAAATCCATTTTATTATATATAAGTAAAGGGAAAAACGGTTATATAGATATTTCTATAACCGATAATGGAGTGGGAAGAGAAGTTGCCGAAAAGCTCAAAGAAAGTAAGGTTCTAAAAAGAAAATCAGTCGGGATCGATATTACCAAAGAACGTTTAGCTAATTTTTCCAAGGATTATAAAAATACGTTTGAGATGGAAATTGTGGACCTTTATGATAAGCAGGAAGCAGCCTGTGGAACTAAGGTAATTTTACATATTCCTATTATTTAGAATTATTCACGGCTATTTTTTCCAATTCCTGATACCATTCTTTGCCAAATTTTCTAATCAGTGCCTCTTTTACAAACTTATAAATGGGGATTTTCAATTCTTCTCCCAAAGAACATGCCGGATCGCAGATTTCCCATTTATGATAATTAACTGCTGTAAGCTGCTCATATTCTGTAATTCTTACCGGATATAAATGACAGGAGACAGGTTTTCTCCATTTTGTCGCTCCATTGTTATAAGCTTCTTCCAGGCCACATTTTGCGATCCCTTTTTCTGAGTAAATTACATATGCACATTCTTCTTTATTAATCAAAGGTGTTTCCCATTCGCCATCTGCACCCTTTATAAAGGCTCCTTGTTCTTCTATGGCTGAAACTCCTTCAGCCGTAAGGAAAGGCTTAACATCAGCATAAATATCAACTAAAATTTCAGTCTCCTTATCTTCCAATGGAGCTCCCGCCTCGCCGTCTACACAGCAGGCGCCCTTGCATGCAGATAAATTACATACAAATTCCTTTTCCAAAATTTCGTCAGAGATAATGGCTTTACCAATTTCAAACATCGTGTAGCATTAAGCTCGTAAAGATACTTTATTGAGTTTTACAACCATAAAATATTTGGCCTTCCGTGATCTAAAAACCTTTGGTATACGTAAATTTGCCAGCTTATTTAATTTGATACTCCAATGAATTTTAACTTAAGAGAAATAGCCTCGGCAAGTATGATCCTTTTTGCTGTAATAGATATAGTAGGCAGTGTCCCTATAATTATCAGTCTTCGAAATAAAGTTGGGCATATACAATCCGGGAAGGCTACCATTGTTGCAGCGATTATTATGATAGCCTTTTTATTTATTGGTGAAGAAATTCTAAAGCTAATAGGGATAGATGTAAATTCGTTTGCGGTGGCCGGTGCCTTTGTTTTGTTCTTTTTAGCTATTGAAATGATTTTGGGGATAGTACTTTATAAAGATGATGCCCCTGAAAGTGCTTCAATAGTTCCCATTGCCTTTCCTCTTATTGCCGGTGCAGGTACTATGACTGCTCTTCTTTCTTTAAGAGCAGAATTTCGTGTAGAGAACATTATTGTTGCTATTATTATAAATATTATTTTTGTATATATAGTTTTAAAATCGTCAAAGTCAATTGAAAGGGTACTTGGAAATAACGGGATTAATATAATCCGGAAAGTCTTTGGAGTAATTTTATTAGCAATAGCAGTTAAGCTATTTACTTCAAATATTAACCAACTTTTTTAGAATAGATTGTTGAGAGAAAAGAGCGTAAAAAACCAGAAAAACTAAAATGAATAAAACATTCAGCATTGTATTAATAATCCTGGCACTTGTACTTATTACTTACAATGTTACGCTTATTGATTTTGATGAGCCCCTGAAAGGAAATAGTATTGTGGCTTTAATAGGGATTGTGGCGTCTCTATGCGCTATTTTACTGTTAATAATATATCTTACTTCCAAAAAAATTCAGAAAAAAATAGAGGATAATTAATTGCTAAATTCAATCTGCTCTTTTCCTTTTTCTTGGATTGTGGGTCGATCCAATTCCAGAACTTTTTGTAGCATACTGTCTGAAGTTGACTTTATCTTTGCGTTAAGGTTTGAGGTAAATAACTGCTCAGCTAAAGCACCTTTCAAATAGAGTTTTATCTTATCCTCAAAATCATAGAAATTTATTTTAATGTTTCGATCTATTGAGTAGTCTACGAACTTCTCAAAAGCTATGTCATCCATATTAAAATCCCGGACAAATTCTGCTTCGGTATAATTGGAATATCTATTTCTGTCTTCCTCTAAATGCTCAAATATAAACCTGGACATAAAACCAAGACTCTCCAGGCTTTCAACAGCTTCTTCTTCATTAGTACCAATTGGCACGAAAATATCAGGAATTATGCCTCCCCCTCCATAAACCACTTTACCCTTAGGAGTGGTGAACTTTAAAGAATCTGCTACTTTGATACTATCTACAGAAATCAGCTCGCCGTTATGATAGCGATCTGTAAATTTTTGATAATAGTCTTTATTCCCATTTTTATAAGTCTTTTGAATAGAACGACCCGTAGGCGTGTAATATCTCGATACGGTCAGGCGTACAGCTGAGCCGTCGCCCAGTTCCATTTCACGTTGAACCAATCCTTTACCGAAAGATCTGCGACCAATTATTGTTCCTATATCATTGTCCTGCAAGGCTCCTGCAATTATTTCACTGGCAGAGGCAGAGCGTTCATTAATTAAAACATAGACTGGTTTATCCTCAAAACTGCCCTTTTTTGTAGCAAAAGTTTTATCTATTTTCCCTTTTTTGTTTTTTGTATATAGGATTAACTTACCATCCTGTAAAAATTCGTCAGCCAACTGTTCTGCAATTCCCAGATAACCTCCAGGGTTATCCCTTAGATCAAGAGTTAGCTTTTTTGCGCCTTGACGCTGCAATATTCGCAGTGCCATATTAAATTCTTTATAGGTAGATTCGGCAAACCTATTTATTTTAATATATCCCATTTCAGGGGTAAGCATATAATATGCGTGAACGCTTTTTATTGGTATCCGGTCTCGTTTAAGATTTACCTTAAACAGTTTATTCTCTGATTTACGATAAACCTGAAGTTGAACTGCCGAACCATTTAGTCCTTTCAATCTATCTACAATAACGTCACTTGGTAATCTCTTGCCATAAAGGGTATCTGTGCCTGCCATCAGTATTCGGTCTCCTGCCTTAATACCTTTTAGGAAACTAGGACCCTTTTCTACAGTTCGTATTACAGTGATAGTATCCTTATACATATAAAAATTTATCCCTATGCCAACAAAATCCCCCTTCATATTTTCAGCTACCCGGGTCATTTCACTTTTGGGAATATAAACAGAATGAGGATCCAATTTATCCAGAATGTTATTTACAGTAATATCTACTATACTATCTGTATTAATATCATCAACATACTCATAATCAATATAATCTATAAGTCTGTTAAGCTTATCTTTTTTAGAATTAGTTGTAAATAATTTCTCTGGTGTATCGTTAAAATGAAGTTTCCCACCCACAAAGATTCCAAGCGACAAAGCCAGGGCTACGATTGTTGGCCATATATAATAATGCTTCTTCATTTAGTTCAATAATAATTTAAACAGCGCTTTCAATTGTAGGGAGGTGCTGCAATTCGACCCCTGCTCTTTTTAGAAATTCTAATCCTGAATTATCTTTATACTCAATTTGATATACCACACGTTTTATGCCAGATTGGTGAATAAGCTTACTGCATTCCCGACAGGGCGATAGCGTTATATACAGAGTGGCACCTTCACATGACTGAGTTGAAGCGGCCACCTTGGAAAGGGCATTTGCTTCGGCATGTAGAACATACCATTTGGTATATCCTTCATCGTCCTCACAAAAATTTTCAAATCCGGTAGGTGTGCCATTATACCCATCCGAGATAATCATCCTCTTCTTAACCACAATAGCTCCGACCTGTTTGCGCTTACAATAGGATAATTTACCCCATTCATGAGCCATTCTCAAATAAGCTTTGTCGTATTTTTCCTGTTTACTTTGTTTCACCAAACAGAATCTTTGTATGCCCCATGTTAGTTCTGGTAAAGTACTAAGATACCTGCTTTGGAAAAGTTCCACAACCTTAAACGGTTAATTTTTAATTAAAACCGTTGTCTGGTATATAAAACCATGGAAAATGTGCCTTTTACACTTTCTACAGTTAAAAGGACAAAATAAACTGGATATCTGCTACCACGGCCAGCTATTTATCAGCATAGGTATGGTAAATAAAACAATTGCCGAAGAAATAAGTACTGTGAATACTGATCGCTTCATGCCGAACTTATTTTGCATTATAAAGGCCAGCGTTAGTATTGAAAAAATTATTATGATCTGGGAAATTTCTATTCCGCTGGCAAAACCCAACAAAGGCCCAATTTTTTCCTCTTCTTCACTCACCAACATACTGAAATAATTAGAAAATCCAAATCCATGTATTATGCCAAAAAAAGTTGTGGCAAATTCAAGTAGGTATGTCTTGTTTTTCCCTGGGACAAAAAAAACCTGCGCTATATTAAAAAAGGCAGTCAACAAGATGGTTAACGGAATTAAGAATTCAATTAATTCTACATCAACATTAATAATGTCATAGGCAGAGAATATTAGGGAAAGGCAATGAGCGATGGTGAATAATGTGGCTAATACAACTACTTTCTTCCAATACTTAAAAGTAAAAGGAGCCGTAAGGGCAGATAGAAATAATACATGATCATAAGCTCCCCAATCCAAAACATGGTTAATTCCAAGTTTGCAATAAAACCAAAAATCATACATGCAAAATTCTTTTAAAAATAATTGGGTTTAAAATAAAAAGATGGTCTTATTCAGGCAATTCCGTCATTCTGCTTAAGCACTATATCCCCCTTTCATTCTGAATCTGCTCATAGGCTCTCTGAACTTCCTTGAACTTTTCCTCTGCACCTTTTTTAATGGCCTCATTGTCTGTGATCACCTTATCCGGATGATACTTTTTCGCCATTTTGCGATACGCCTTTTTAACTTCATCGTCTGAAACCCCTTTTTCTATTTCTAATATTTTATAAGCATTGTCCGCAGATTTGATAAACATAGCCTTTATGCTTTCAAAATCTTGCCTTCCAACCCTGAGGTATCCAGCTATTTCCTTTATTTTTTCAATCTCGAGATTGCTTACGGCCCCATCGGCCTGTGCTATCCCAAAAAGAAAATGCAACAATTGTAATCGCACCTCATAGCGTGTTCTCTGATTCAGGTATGTACAGATGCGCTGAGCCGATATCTCTCTGCTTTTTATAACCTCATTAAATGTCCTAAAAATTGCATTGGCTTTTTCCTTTCCATATGTGCTGAGAAAATATTGCCTTACATAGTCCAGTTCACGTTGACTCACTTGTCCATCTGCCTTAATAACAATAGAACACAATGAAAGAAGATTTAGTTCAAAGTCTGCAGGCGACACCTTTTGTCTAGTGAAATCGCTGAAGACATTTCTTGGACGGGAACCGCGACTAACACTATCTATAAAACTTCCAATCAAAAAACCCAGAACAGCACCCCGAAAACCGTAAAGAAAATAACCCAAAATTGCGGCGAACCACTTAATCATAACAGCAATAAAATTTGCGCAAATATAAAATAATATGGATGAATACCTTACTTAAAGAATGGTTAAGCTTTTCAATTAGGTTATTTCAATTTCACTATCTTTGCCATTAATTCAAGTAAAAAAATGCTTATGTATCCTGAAGAATTAGTTAAACCAATGAGAGCAGACCTGTCGTCAGTCGGGTTTGAAGAATTATATACAGCAGATGCAGTTGAAAATGCCATAAAACAACAGGGTACTACCCTGGTAGTGGTTAATTCTGTATGTGGCTGTGCTGCTGCGAATGCCAGGCCTGCTGCAAAATTAAGCCTGGAAAATGAAAAAAAGCCAGATCATCTTATCACTGTTTTTGCAGGGGTAGATACCGAGGCCGTAGATGCAGCTAGAAATCTTATGATTCCATTTCCTCCTTCATCACCTAGTATGGCCTTATTTAAAAATGGTGAATTGGTACATATGATTGAAAGGCACCATATTGAAGGAAGACCTGCAGAATTAATTTCTGAGAATTTAATGGAAGCTTACGAGGAATTCTGTTAAAATTAGAAGGGTCAATTATTACAATTTCCCTGGGTTTTATTGAAGATTTCATTTGTGTTCATAAAACTTGATTTGACCTAAAAACTTTTTAGTTTGTATAAAAATTTGTAAAAAACCGCATCTATAGGAGCGGTTTTTTATTTTTGTGTCATGCAAAAAATATTGGCTTATCCGCTTACAGTATTATATTTTATCTTTTTTGGAATAGTCCTGCTTGTTTTTCATCCTATTCAATGGGTTTGCCTTAATCTATTTGGATATAATGCCCATAAAAAAAGTGTATGTATCCTCAATTTATTATTATTAAGGTGCACCCATGTTCTCGGGACCAGGTATACTTTTACCAATCCCTTCAAAATTCCTAAAGACAGGCCTCTTATTATTGTTTCGAACCACCAAAGCATGAATGATATCCCGCCTATAATATGGTATATGCGCGCACATCACCCTAAATTTGTGAGCAAAATAGAACTGGGGAAAGGCATTCCCAGCGTTTCCTATAATCTTAGACATGGTGGATCTGTACTTATCGATAGAAAGGATGCTAAACAAGCCCTTATGGAAATATCTAAACTTGGCCGTTATATAGAAAAATACAACAGAAGCGCGGTCATTTTTCCTGAAGGTACAAGAAGCCGGAACGGACATCCAAAAAAATTCCAAACAACGGGCTTAAAAATTCTTATGAAACAAGCGCCCTCTGCATTAATAGTTCCTATAAGTATCAATAATTCATGGAAAATGCTTCGTTACGGAAAATTTCCATACGGGATTGGATCACATTTAAACTTTAAGGTTCATCAGCCGCTCAATAATAGTGGAAATCCAGATGAGTTGATTGAAAAAGTAGAACAAGCAATAACCAGCGGTGTAACTTCTTTTTAATGAATCGGAAAGCAATTTTAGAAAAGACCAAAAACTTTGTCAAACTAAGATTTAAAGGGGCTGAAGGAGGTCATGATTGGCATCATACAAAAAGGGTTTTGGCAAATTCTATTCATATTGCTAAAAAAGAAAATGCTAATTTATTTGTGGTTCAGTTGGCGGCACTTTTACATGATATTGCAGATTCTAAGTTTTATAAAGGGGACGAAACTCTGGGGCCAAAAATAGCTTCTGAATTCTTGAAAGAACACAATGTGGATCAATTAAGCAGGGAGCACATCATAAAAATTATAGAGAATGTATCATTTAAAAATAGTCTGT
>Ga0209013_10000297_pt1 | contig 43336 bp, 36 predicted proteins | sample Cruoilmetagenom2_FD_187291 | JGI IMG/M metagenome (GOLD analysis project Ga0209013, IMG submission 187291) | Oil polluted marine microbial communities from Coal Oil Point, Santa Barbara, California, USA - Sample 2 (SPAdes) (version 2) | ecosystem: Environmental > Aquatic > Marine > Oil seeps ...
CCATTGGCGCCGATGGTACTGCAGAAATGTGGGAGAGTAGGTCGATGCCAATCTTTACAGGATAGAAATTCTTCGGACTTTCTATCCTTTTTTTTGTCCTATAAAATGGTACTTTTTAATTGCGAAAATTTGATACTTTTTTATTTGCTATTTACAGGGGGTGACAAGTTGAATGGCTATTGCTTGTAGGGTTTTGTGTTTTCTCGGAATATACTTCAAAATGAAATTATTTTAGGAATTAGAAGAAGGTTTTTGTTTGAGATCTTGCTTAGTAGGAAATATTGCTTAATTTTGCAGATTGATTGTGGATTGCAATCAAATAATTAAATTTTCAAATTAAAGAATTATGTATTTATCAGCAGAAAAAAAGCAAGAGCTTTTCGAAAAGTACGGGAAGTCTAACAAAGACACTGGGGCTGCAGAATCTCAGGTTGCCTTGTTTTCTTACCGTATCGCTCACCTAACTGAGCACCTAAAGAAAAATAGAAAGGATTACAGTACCCAACGTGCACTGCAATTGCTAGTAGGTAAAAGAAGAAATTTCTTGGATTACCTTAAAGCAAAAGATATTGAAAGATACAGAGCTATTATTAAGGCTTTAAATATTCGTAAATAATATCATATTAAAGCAATCCCGATTAATCGGGATTGCTTTTTATATATAGCGACAACTTGTTGCTTATCCAATTACAAGTGTGAATTTAACTACACAAAGATGAAAGTGATCGAAAAAATAATTGAATTAGGTGATGGAAGGTCCATCACAATTGAAACAGGTAAATTAGCAAAACAGGCTGATGGATCTGTTGTAGTGAAAATGGGTAAGACCATGTTGTTAGCTACAGTTGTATCTGCTAAGGATGCGAGACCTGATGTGGATTTCATGCCATTGTCAGTAGATTATAAGGAAAAATTTAGTTCATTAGGAAGATTTCCTGGTGGTTTTATGAAACGTGAGGGGCGACCTTCGGATTATGAAATTCTTGTTTCCCGCCTTGTAGATAGGGCTTTGAGACCTTTATTTCCGGAAAATTATCATGCTGAAACATTTGTTACCATTAATTTGATTTCAGCAGACAGTGAAGCTATGCCTGATGCATTAGCTGGATTAGCAGCATCTGCTGCGCTTGCCGTTTCTGATATTCCTATTATGGAGGCCATTTCTGAAGTAAGAGTGGCTAGGGTTGATGGTGAGTTCAAGATAAATCCTACAAGAACAGAATTAGAAGTTGCAGATTTAGATATGATTGTTGCTGCAACAATGGATAATATAATGATGGTAGAAGGAGAAATGGATGAAGTCTCTGAAGCAGAAATGTTAGAGGCTATCAAAGTTGCTCATGAAGCTATTAAAATTCAATGTAAGGCTCAGGTTGAGTTAGCTGAGCTTGTTGGAAGTACAGAAAAAAGAGAGTATTGTCATGAAGAAAATGACGAAGAACTTCGTCAATTGATCATAGATAAGACCTACGATAAAGTATTAGAAGTAGCACGTCGTCAGAATCCTAATAAACATGAACGTTCTGCATCCTTTGCAGAGGTTAAAGAGGAATTTGTAGCATGGTATTCTGAAGGTAAGGAGGACTCAGAAGTAAATATGAGTTTAATTGGCCGTTATTATCACGATGTTGAAAAAGATGCTGTTAGAAATATGGTATTGGAGGATCGTGTTCGTTTAGATGGAAGAAAAACTGAAGAAATTCGTTCAATTTGGTCGGAAGTGGATTATTTACCAGGAGCTCATGGTTCTGCTGTATTTACAAGAGGAGAAACTCAGTCATTAACAACAGTTACTTTAGGTACTAAGTTAGATGAGAAAATAGTAGATGATGTATTGTATAGAGGAAAAGAGAAGTTTGTGCTTCATTATAATTTCCCTCCATTTTCTACAGGTGATGCTCGACCAACTCGTGGTATTAGCCGTAGAGAAGTTGGACACGGAAATTTAGCTTTCAGAGCATTAAAAGGAATGATTCCTTCCGATTCTCCTTATGCAATTCGTGTTGTTTCTGATATTTTGGAATCTAATGGTTCTTCCTCAATGGCAACAGTTTGTGCTGGAACACTGGCATTAATGGATGCTGGTATTCAAATAAAGAGACCAGTCACCGGTATTGCTATGGGATTAATTTCTACAGAAGGAGCAAAAAAATATGCTGTCCTTTCTGATATATTAGGTGATGAAGACCACTTAGGAGATATGGACTTCAAAGTTACTGGTACCGAAAAAGGTATTACTGCTACGCAAATGGATATTAAAGTAGATGGTTTGCCATATGAGGTGTTAGCTCAGGCTTTGGATCAGGCTCGTCTTGGTCGCTTACACATTCTTGGAAAAATTCTTGAAACGATAGAAGCACCAAGAGAAGATCTTAAACCACACGCTCCACGTATTATATCTATCGATATTCCAAAAGATATGATTGGTGCTGTGATTGGTCCTGGTGGAAAAATCATTCAAGAGATTCAAGAATCGACAGGAGCTGTTATTGTAATCGAAGAGGTTGATGGTAAGGGTGTTGTTGATATTTCAGCAAATGATAAAGAATCCATAGATGCTGCTCTTGCAAGAATAAAAGGGATTGTTGCTGTACCTGAAGTAGGTACGATTTATAAAGGAAAAGTAAAATCGATTGTTACTTTTGGTGCTTTTGTTGAAATTTTACCAGGTAAAGATGGTTTGCTTCACATTTCGGAAATTGAACATCGCAGATTAAATACGGTGGATGAAGTTTTGAAAGAAGGACAAGAAGTCGAAGTTAAATTGATTGAGGTAGATGCTAAATCAGGTAAACTAAAACTTTCGAGAAAAGTATTGTTGCCAAAACCTGAAAAGAAAGAAAAATAGATATTTTCAATTTCAATATTTAAATCCCGGATTCTTTCCGGGATTTTTTTTTCTATAAACGGATTACCTAACTTTGATCGTTCAAAATATTAGATTAAATCATGAAAGATAATTGGGTTGAACATATAGAACAGAAGATTGATGATCAGGTGCTAAGTTTCATTTCAAAGCGCGATTACCGATTTTATCAGATTGAAAAATTAAAAAAAATTGCTAAGCTTCTACACAAGCAAAATTCATGTTTGGACTGTAAATATGCTAAATCAGATTTGGAGATTCTTGTGGATGATTTAGACAGATTAATTAATAAATCAGGAGTAAATAGAAGTGAATATGAAAAGCGAGTTGAGAAGTTAATTAAGCATTTAAAGGATGAACACGACATCTATCAGGCATATCATTTTACTTATAATTATTCTGCAATCTACACCTTAGTTGGTTCTGTTTTCGGGTTATTACTAACATATGGATGGTATTATTATTTTAACCCTTCTTTATTCTTTATGTGCGCTGGTTTGGGTATGTTTATTGGGAATATAATGGGTTATAAAAAGGATAAAAAATATCGTAGTAAAGGAAAACAGATTTAGGATTTAATAGAAGTATTAGTTAATTTGAAACTTTTAAATTAAATGTTTGAAATACTTCAATAAATCCTAAAATCACACAAAATGAAAATGTCTGCATTGCCAATACTTGCATGCTTTATGATTGCTTCCTGCTCAAACCCCGTATCAAAAATGAATTATCCAATTACAAAAAAAGTCGATACGGTTGATACTTATTTCGGTACAAAAGTTCCGGATGCTTACCGTTGGTTAGAAGATGATAATTCAAAAGAAACCAAAGAGTGGGTTATTGCTGAAAATAGTGTTACTAATGATTATCTTGCTAAGATTCCGAATAGGGATAAAATTAAGAAGCGATTAACAGAACTCTGGAATTATCCTAAGGCTGGTGTTCCTTTTAAAAAAGGTGATTTATATTTTCATTACAGAAATAATGGCTTACAGGATCAATATGTGTTATTCGTACAAAAGTCTTTACAGGATACGGCAAGAGTTTTATTAGATCCCAATAAGTTGTCGGATGACGGAACAGTGGCTCTTGCAGGAATTGCTGTTTCAGAGGATAGCAAATATCTGGCCTATCGTATTGCTAGATCTGGATCTGATTGGAACGAATTGTATGTTCGAGATATAGATACCGGTAAAGATTTGAAAGACCATTTGATGTGGCTCAAATTTACGGGTGTCGCATGGTATCAAAATGGATTTTTTTATTCTCGATATGATGCTCCGGAAGAAGGAGGGGCATTATCAAATTCTAATGAATATCACAAGGTGTATTATCATAAATTAGGTGATTCTCAAGAGAAAGATCAGTTGATATACCAAAATGTAAAATATCCTAAACGATTATATAGTGTGTCAGTTACGGATGATCAAAAGTTTCTGATTCTATCGGAAATGGCAGCTAGTAATGGAAACGGATTATATTTTAAAGATCTTACTAAAAAAGATGCTACCTTTCATCTAATTTCTGATGATATGCAGAAGAAACATTCTATTGTCGATGATGTGAATGGTAAATTTTTAATGTTCACGAATGAAGGAGCTTCGAATAACAGATTGGTAGCAGTAGATGCGCATAATTCAATATCTGAGAATTGGAAGGAAATTATCTCTGAAAAGAAAAATGTATTAAGCAATGTGAATCTGGCTGGCGGTAAAATAGTGGCTACCTACATGAAAGATGCTTATTCGGAGATAGAGATTTTGAATATGGATGGAAAGTTTGAGTCCAATTTAGAGATACCTGGTATTGGTACCGTAGGAAGTTTTTCGGGAAAGAAAGATGAAAACATAGCGTTTTATAATTTTACTTCATTCACGACTCCAAGTATTGCATATAAATATGACTTTTCAACTGGTAAATCAGAAATATTTTATCAGCCAAAGATTAACTTTAATTCAGAGGATTTTATAACAGAACAGAAATTTTATACTAGCAAAGATGGAACAAAAGTTCCTATGTTTATTGTGTATAAAAAAGGCTTAAAATTAAATGGAAATAATCCTTGTTTGTTATATGGTTATGGTGGATTTGACATTAGCCTAACCCCTTACTTTACCCCAAGGCGAATGGTTTGGTTGGAAAATGGTGGTGTGTTTGCTTTGGCTAATTTACGAGGTGGCGGCGAATATGGTGAAAAATGGCATTCCGCCGGCACAAAAATGCATAAGCAAAATGTTTTTGATGATTGTATTGCTGCTGCCGAATTTTTAATTAAGGAGAATTATACGAATCCTCAAAGACTTGCATTGAAAGGTGGATCAAATGGTGGCCTTTTGGTTGGTGTTGTAATCAATCAACGTCCTGATTTATTTAAAGTAGCGATACCTGAAGTTGGGGTTATGGATATGTTGAGATATAATAAATTTACGATAGGTTGGTCATGGGCTGGCGATTATGGTACTAGTTCAGATAGCAAAGAAATGTTTGACTACCTATATGCTTATTCTCCGATTCATAATATAACTGATAAGATAGATTATCCAGCTATTTTAGTAACAACAGCTGATCATGATGATAGAGTTGTTCCTGCTCATTCTTTCAAATATATTGCAACATTGCAAGCGAAATATCAGGGTGATAATCCTATTTTAATTAGAATTGAATCTAAAGCCGGACATGGTGGTGGAATGCCGACTTCAAAACAAATAGAGGAATATACTGATATATGGTCCTTTGTATTTTATAATATGGGACTTACACCAAAATATCTGCATTAGTGGACTAATAAGAAATTATTTTAGAGGAGATATTGTTGATATTTTATCAGTAATGTCTTCTCCTTTTTTTAAAAAAAGACTGATATTTGTTCCTCATTTTCTATTTTTATGTCTCCAAATCTGTAATGCTGTTTTAATGGATTATAATTTTATCGTAATTGAAGGAAATATTGGTGCCGGAAAGACTTCGCTTTCTCGCAAAATTGCTAGTGAGTATAATGCTAAACTCATATTAGAGCAATATGCAGAGAATCCATTTTTGCCGAAATTTTATAAGGATCCGGAAAAATATTCTTTTCCACTGGAAATGTCATTTCTCGCCGATCGGTATAATCAATTAAAAAAAGAACTAAGTGAAAGAGATTTATTTAAGTCTTTTACTATCTCGGATTACTATTTTATGAAATCCCTTATTTTCTCAAAGCAAACACTACAGGATGATGAGTATAGTTTGTATCGTCAATTTTTTCATATAATCTATAATTCTTTACCAAAACCAGATTTGTATGTTTATTTACATACAAATGCAGATCATTTGCTACAGAATATAAAGAATAGAGGAAGGGAATATGAACAGGAAATATCGGCTGATTATCTGCAGAAAATTCAGGAGAGTTATTTTGAGTTTTTTAAACAGCAACAAGATTTAAAGTTTTTAATTATCGATATCAATAAAATTGACTTTGTAAATAATGAGGAGGATTATAAGAAAGTAATACATGCTATTTTCCAAACCAAGTGTAAGTATGGTGTGAATAGAGTGATTCTCTGAAAACCGTATGTTGTCAAATAAAAATATCGAATCGATTTAATTTGCATAAAATTTTCTTAAATTTGTTTCAGAACTAGATTATAATTTTAAAATTAAAATAATTAAATAGTTGTTATGAAAAGATCAAAGCTTATTTCTTTGGCTTCTTTAGCATTAGCAGGTGTGGTGCTTTCAAGTTGTGCCGGACTTAATAAAATGAAAAAGGAAGCTAGTAATATCAAATATCAAGTGACTCCTGAAGTTTTAGAAGCTCACGCTGATATGGTTGATGTAAAAGTTACTGTGAACATTCCTGCAAAGTATTTTAATAAAAATGCAGTTGTTGTTGCAACTCCAGTTCTTAAGTTTGATGGTGGTGAAAAAGCATTCGCATCAAAAACTTTACAGGGTGAGAAAGTTCAAGGAAACAATACTGTTGTTCCTTTCGAAACAGGTAAAACAATTACCTACACTGGCAAAATTCCTTATGAAAGTGCCATGAGAATTTCTGACCTTGAGGTGAGAATGACTGCTAGTAAAGGTGAAAAATCAGTTGAATTCGATCCATATAAAATTGCGGATGGTGTTATTGCAACTGCTACTCTAGTACAAAATGCTCCTCGTAATATTATTGGAAAAGATGCTTTTCAAAGAATTATTCCTGAAAGCAAAGAAGCTGATCTACATTATCTAATCAATAGTTCCAAAGTACGTTGGTCGGAAATGAAAGCAGAAGATATTGCTGTCCTTAAGGAATATTTGAATACTGTAAAAGCTGATGAAAATAAAGATTATAAAGGGATTGAGGTAGATGCTTATGCTTCACCTGATGGAAAACAAGATTGGAATGCTAAATTAGCCGATAAACGTGAGGTTTCTTCTTCTAAGTATATTAAAAAAGAAATGAAGAAAGCTAAAATGGAAGAGTTTTTTGCTGAAGACCTATTTAAGTCTAATGTTACTCCAGAGGACTGGGAAGGATTTCAGAAATTAATGAAAGCTTCTAACATTCAGGATAAAGAATTGATTTTACGTGTTCTTTCTATGTACTCAGATCCAGAAGTTCGCGAAAAAGAAATCAGAAATATTTCTGCTGTATTTGATGAAGTAAAAAAGGAAGTTCTACCTAAATTGAGAAGAGCTAAATTTATTGTGAACGTTGATCTTATTGGAAAAACTGATGAGCAATTGAAATCTCTAGCAATGAGTAATCCTTCTGAATTGAATGCAGAGGAATTATTGTTTGCTGCTTCTTTATTAAAATCTGCAGATGATAAATTAGCTGTATACGAAGCTGCTAAAAAGCAATTTTCTAAAGATTGGAGAGGATATAATGATGCAGGAATGATTTTATTCGGAATGAATAAAGTTGATGAAGCAAAATCAAATTTTGAGAAAGCTGATCAGTTATCTTCAAACAATCCAATTGTGAAAAACAATATGGGAGCTGTTGAATTGGTAAACGGCAATATTGATGATGCTGAAGTTTTATTTGGTGCTGCTACTGGTGCAGGAAATGAAGTGAATTATAATTTAGGTATTGTTGCTGTTAAAAAAGCTCAATACGATACTGCTGTTAAGCAATTCGGTGAGTGTACTGCTGCAAATGCTGCATTAGCAAACATTCTTGTTGGAAAATATAATGTTGCTTTAGATAAACTTAATGCAAATACTAGCGATGATGCTATGGTATTTTATTTAAAAGCAGTAGTTGGAGCAAGAACAAATAACAACAACTTAGTATTTACTAATTTGGAAACTGCTGTAGCTAAAGATGCTTCTTTAAAAGCAATTGCAAAAACTGATATGGAATTTGCAAAAGTATTTGAAGATGCTAAATTTAAAGCAATCGTTGAGTAAATAGTAATTTCACAATATATGAAAAGCGAATCCTAATGGGTTCGCTTTTTTTTACATTATTGTCAATCCTAAGATGAATTTATTTATATTAGTTCTCCACTTTTTTAAAGGTATTTTGAATCAAAAATAAGTATATGGTAATTGATATTCCGAAGAAGGTAACGAACAATTTTCAGGGATCGGTATTGTTTTCAGATTTTTTTGAAAGGACTAAGGCATGTTATAATGAGGAGATTATTCTAAATTTTGAAGAAACCAAATTATTCGAATCTAATCATTTCGCAGTTTTGGCTTGTCTAGTTGCTTTTTTAGAGCGGAGACGAAATAAAGTTCGTTTTATTGAAATGCAGGAATCTATTCAAAATTTATTCAATTATAAGAAGCTAGAGAATAAACGTAATCAAAAGCGTATCTGGAAAAGTTTAATTAAATGCCAATGTTTTACTTCGCCAGATGAGGTATCTCTTTCTGACTATCTGGAAGGAAAAATATTTCCGAATCGACCGGAAATAACTACCAATCCACAACTTAAAATGGCGATAGAACTATGTGTTGCTGAAATATTTAGAAATGCTTTTGTACATAGCCTTTGTAAGGAAGTGTTTATTGCACATTATTTTTCGGTGTATAATAAAAAATTATTTCTTAGTATCGTGGATCAGGGTAAAACAATGCGTGATTTAGCTCGCGTAAATAATAATCAAGGACTAAATGGTGTTGAAGCTATTGAATGGGCAGTAAAAGAGGGAACAAGTACAAAATCGGAAAGTCATAAAGGAATTGGGCTGAATACCATTCGTCAGTTTGTAAAACAAAATCAAGGAAAAATTCAGGTTTTATCAGGAAATGGTGTGTGGAAACAGGTGAAGCATCGGACTTTTTCCAAGTCATATGAAAAATCATTTCCCGGAACTATTATTACCTTGGAATTTAATTTGGAATAAAGATATCGCTTTTAGAATTTAAGCTTGGAAAACAGATCCCAGAGTACAATACCACAGCTTACTGATATGTTAAAGGAATGTTTGGTTCCAAATTGCGGAATTTCAATGCATCCGTCTGACAAGTCTACAATATTTTGCTGAACTCCCTTTACTTCGTTACCAAAAATTAAGGCATATTTATTATTTGGATTGGCTTGAAATGCGTCCAAAGAGGTGCTGTTTTCAGCTTGCTCCACAGAATAAACCTGAAAGCCTTTTTCTCTTAGTTGGTTCACTGCATTTTCAGTTTTTTCAAAATATTCCCAATGCACAGTATCTTCGGCTCCTAGTGCTGTTTTATGCAAATCGCGGTGGGGAGGAGTCGCTGTAATTCCACATAAATAAACGGCTTCAATCAAAAGTGCATCTGAAGTGCGAAATACCGATCCAATATTATTCATGCTTCTCACATTATCTAAAACAACAATAATAGGAGTTTTCCTGGCTTGCTTAAATTCGTCTATGCTCTTGCGATTCAATTCGCTGTTTTTTAGTTTTCTCATCTTGCGATACTGCTCGGGAATTAAATATTTTTTGTTTAAGAAGTTGTATTAGCTGAAAATTGAGATTTATAGTAATTTATTGGTTTGTCTAACTTATCCAAATTTTTCAAGTTGGCTACAAAAATAAAAAAAAAGGAATCCGATTCGGATTCCTTTTGTAAAATATTTCTGGTAATCTTTACCATTTAACAGATTTACGACGAACTGGCATTGTCATACAACGAGCACCGCCACCACCTCGTGGGAGTTCTGAGCCTTCGATGGTAATTACATACTTTTCGTAATTGGATAATTCCACTTTATGGCGAATAATGTCTTTGGCCCGAAGAATTTCAAAACCATTTTTATTCATTGCATCCATGGTGTGAATATTTCTTCCATAGCCAATAACTTTTCCTGGTCCTATGGCAAAAAAGTTCGCTCCACTATGCCATTGTTCTCTTTCCTGATTCCATGGATCTTCATTGCTTCCACAATAAATTGGTTTTAAATCCATGCCCAATTTTTTTAGAGCTTCCAATAAATTATTCTCGTGAATAATATTCAAAACTTTTCCATTCTCTATGGTAATGTGTACCGTTTGATATTTGTTCGGACGAAGTATTAATGGTTCGTAAACCATGCATTTATCAACATCCAATAGAGTAAATACCATATCTAAATGAATGAAAGATTCTGGATGACTAGGCAATTCCTGAACCAGAATATGACGTTGGCGTTTCTCTTTTTGAGTAAGTAGTTGTGCGAGTATAAAATCGATTCCCTGCGTAGAGGTTCTGGTACCATTTCCGATGATTAAAATATCGTCACGGGCAATTAATACATCTCCTCCTTCAATAGTACAGGCTGGATCAATGCTTGGATTATCAATAGGATTTACAGTTTTTGCTTTAAACCCAGGTGTGTAATCGAAAATTGCTTGCATAATTAGCGATTCCCGGTCGCGAACCGAATTTGCCATCTTTCCAATCAATACTTCATCTAATACCGACATGGAAGCATCGCGAGTGAAGAAAAAGTTATGAAGCGGACGCATAGCATAACGCTCTTTACTTAGGAATTTAGTTAAATTATCGGCTTTCAATGGTACTCCTTCAATAAGTAAGGAGGCTAAATCACTGGGTTCTTGTTGTAATAGATAGTCTTTAATGCAATAGGTATTCCCTTTAATACCAACTTGTGGTTCCATTAGGCAAATCTTATCTACAATCGTTTCTTTTGCCTTATTTTTCTTTAGTACATTCGTTAGGAGATCCTTTACTTGATAGGTTTGGGTGACTGTGGATAAGACGCCACTTAGCTGCTTATATTCTTCCCTTGCTACTGCCAGATTTAAGATATCGCTATAAAGTGCTCGCTCAGCATTCTCGGGAGTCATATTTTCAACTTCCGATCCTGGAGTGTGTAATATAACTCCTTCTAATTCGCCAATTTCCGATCTAACATTTAACTCAACTATTTTTTCCATGCCTGATCTATTAAGTCTTATTTATTTCAATTAGTTTGTGTCAATTCTTATTTTGTGATTTGCAAAAGAAATAAAAATAAAGGGTATTGAAAAGGATTGCGTTAAGTAAATTTTAATTTTCCAAACAGGTATGGAAAGGGTTTAAGTCTTGCATACTACACTAATTAGTCTTCAAGCATTAAGGATATGTGATATGTAAAGTGAATTAAGTTATGCTTTTAACCTATTTGCCATCTCAAAGACTCCATCTAATATCCAGCTGCTTGCCTGTCTTTTCGCGATTCCGATGCTCCAAAATATACTCCTGTTGTGCTATTATACAGAATGGCTTGATAACCACCATAGCCGCCAACATCAAACTTGACGTGATGTCCTTTTTTTATGAGTTCGCGGATACTTTGATAAGGTATTCCTGATTCTACACTGGTCCATCCTCCATCAATCATTTTACCACCTGTAGGCTGTGAGTCACTACTGTGGCGGATTCTTGGCGCATCGCCGGCTTCCTGTAAATTCATTCCAAAATCGATTAAATTGACAACAATTTGTGCATGTCCTTGTGGTTGCATTGCACCACCCATCAGTCCAAAGCTGATATATGGCTTGCCATCTTTTGTAATAAAAGCTGGAATGATAGTATGAAACGGTCGCTTGCCGGGTTCAAATACATTCGCATGTCCTTTTTCCAAACTAAATAGCTCGCCTCGGTCTTGCAATACAAAGCCTAAACTATCAGGAGTCATTCCAGAGCCCATACCACGATAGTTACTTTGAATGAGAGATACCATATTCCCATGTTCATCAGCTACAGTAAGATAGATGGTATTACCCTTCTCCAGCTCTCCGGCGGGGTAGGATTTCGCTGCTTTTTCTGGGTTAATAAGTTGTTTGCGATCTTTTGCATATTCTTTCGAAATCAACTGTTTTAAAGGAATATCCGAGAAATCTGGATCACAGTAGAATTTTGCACGATCTTCAAAAGCTAGTTTTTTTGCCTCAATAAAGGTGTGTAGGTAGTTTGTACTTCCAAATCCTATCTTCGAAATATCATATTGCTCCAGTATATTCAAGATTTGAAGCGCTGCAGTTCCTTGTCCGTTTGGAGGTAATTCCCATATATCATAACCGCGATAGTTAATCGATATCGGATCTACCCATTCTGAATGATGATTAGCCAAATCTTCGTAATTTAAGAATCCTCCCTGTTCTTTCATGTATTTGGCAATGATATGAGCTATATCTCCCTTGTAAAATGCATCGCGGCCACCTGCTGCAATCTTTTCATAAGTATTCGCTAAATAAGGATTTTTGAAGATCTCTCCCTTTTGTGGCGTCTTGCCATTTGGCATATAAGTGTCTGCAAATCCCTTATATTTTTCCAGATGTTTTGCGTTACATTCATATAATAGGATATTAATTCGCTAGCCGGAAATCCATTTCGGGCATAAGTGATGGCGGGTTGCAGAATTTTTTGCATTTCCATTTTTCCAAATCTCTCATGTAGGCTAAACCAGCTATCTACACAGCTAGGAACAGAAACAGGTAGAGGACCATAGGATGGAATTCTAGAATATCCATGATCTAAAAAATACTTCAGACTCAAGTTCTTTGGAGAGCGACCACTGCCATTTAATCCGTAGAGTTTTTTGGTATTCGCATCCCAAATAATTACAAAGATGTCGCCACCAACTCCACTACCGGTAGGTTCCATTAATCCTAGCGTAGCATCGGCAGCAATGGCAGCATCTATAGCATTTCTGCCTTTTTTAAGAATATCGAGTGCAACTTGTGTAGCCAATGGTTGACTTGTACAGACCATACCATGCTGCGCGATAACTTCTGATCGGCTGGCATATGGCAGTCCGGTAATACGATCTTGTGCATTGCTCTGAATTGAGCAAACAAGTAAAATAAAAAAGAATTGAATAACTTTCATTTTGTGGTTTTTTAGTGTTTGTTGAGGAAAAATTTTGCAAGTATTTGGTTTTCTGTATTAAAGATAGGAAAAGATTATCTTTGATGCGCAAATAGTTAGGATGATGAAAAGGTATCTTAAAATTGGATTTTTATTTTTTGTGATGTATATTTTTATGCTTCCGGTGCGGGCAATTAGCACTATCGATTGTTATCGGAAAACAATAAGGGATACTACTGTTTTTCTTGATTCTACCTTGCATATAAACCTCGACGAAGTAAAAATCAAGCGTTACAGGCGAAGTAAAAGAAAGTATTATCGGAATACACGAAAATATTGGCGAACGGTTCGCAACATCAGAGTGGTTTATCCCTATGCTGAAGCTGCCAATATTACAATAAAAGAGCTCAATAGGAAATTGAAGCAGGTGCATTCGAAACGCCAAAGGCGGAAACTTATTCGTAAGGAGTACAATGGTTTGATGAAGGAATACAAGAAACCATTGATGAAATTAAAAATTTCGCAGGGGCGTTTGCTGATGAAATTAATCGATAGGGAAACCGGAAATAGCAGTTATTACCATCTGAAAGAATTGAAGGGATCTTTTACCGCATTTTTTTGGCAGTCGGTGGCCGTGATGTTTGGCTCCTCCTTAAAGGAAGAATACGATCCTCTGGGCAAGGACTGGATGGTGGAAGAGATTCTTGATCGAATGAAACGAGGTGAATTGATTCCTCCCGAAAAGCTTCCTATTCGACCCTTGCCTAAAAAGTAAAATCCTTCTGTACACGGAAAATAGGAACCATTGTGATTTTCGGTTTATTTACTTTTCTATGCAGAAACCTTCTGAAAGCCCCGCGCAGGCTAGGCAAAAACCCGCAGGAAGGGTGATTTTGCCGCAGGACGCCAAATTTAGGCGCAGGAAGCCTAAAAAGTCCGCAGAATTGCAAAAAACTGCCGCAGGATGCCAAATTCGGGCGCAGGACGGCAAAACATCGCGCAGGATGCTATGATTTTGCCGCAGCGTAGATTAAATAGGCGAAAACACACACAATGCTAATTTTACCCTCAGTTTGGATATTTCCTTTTTGGCTTCATTCAGTTTCTTTATAATGTTTATGTATTACAAATATTATGGATCTTCTGATGATTAAGAATTATTTTAGAGAGATATTTTGAATTTGGATGCAACCCTTTTACATCTAATGCATCATAGAGGAAAAATCTAATACGATGAAAATTAAATTCTACAAATCGTACAACAAGTTATTGTCGATTTTCCTATCCTTAATTGGAATGGGAGCAAGTTTTAGTCTTACTTCCTGCGATAAGTCAACACCAAGAGTGGAATATGGAACACCGCATGCTACTTTTAAAGTGCATGGTGTGGTAAGTTCCGAAACCAATGTTAAAATCCCCAAAATCAGAATTGTAATGCGCGAGGATACCACTTTTACCGATGCGAATGGTAATTATGAAGTCGAAATTAACGATTTTCCTGGCGATCAGAATTTTGCGATGGAATTTAAGGATGTGGATGGTAGCGAAAATGGAGCCTATCAGCCGAAAGACACCACCGCAAGTTTTATAAATCCACAATATATTGACGGTGATTCCTGGTATGCAGGGGAAACTTCAATAGAGGTAAATGTGAATCTGAAAGCCGAGCAAAAATGATTGCAGATATTTCGTTACGCAAAAAAATCGCACTGGAGTTATTTCGAAAGTATCGCCATAATACTGCAAAAGTTCATCAACTAAATTATTTATTCTGGGAGTGCACCCTGCGTTGCAACTTAAATTGTTTGCATTGTGGCAGCGATTGTAAAAAGGAGGCTGCAGTTAAAGATATGCCGGTGGATGATTTTATTGCAGCGGTGGACGATGTATCGGATATTGTGGATCCTCACCAAACCATGATTGTATTTACGGGTGGTGAGCCGCTCGTACGTCAGGATCTGGAAATTTGCGGGCAAAAGTTATATGATAGAGGTTTTCCCTGGGGAATGGTTTCTAATGGTTTAGGACTTAACGAGAAAAGATTACAATCTTTGCTGCGAGCCGGTTTGCGAGCTGTAACCATTAGTTTGGATGGCTTGGAATCTTCGCATAACTGGTTACGGGGAAATGCCAATAGTTTTAAAAATGCTGTTCGCGCTATTGAGCTCTTGGCAAAAATTCCCGATTTAAAATTTGATGTGGTTACTTGTGCGAATCAGAAAAATCTGGGTGAATTAAAACAAATTAAGGCTTTGCTTACGGATAAAGGGGTGAAAGAATGGCGTATTTTCACGGTTTTCCCAATAGGTAGAGCCAAACAATATACCGAATTACAGCTTAATTCGATCGAGTTTAAAAAGCTATTCGATTTTATTAAAGAGGAGCGAAAAGTTGGAGATATAAAATTGAATTATGGTTGTGAGGGTTTTTTGGGAAGCTACGAAGGAGAGGTACGAGATGATTTGTTTTTCTGCCGTGCAGGAATTAATGTGGCTTCCGTTTTAGTTGATGGATCGATTTCTGCTTGTCCAAATCTGCGATCGAACTTCACACAAGGCAATATTTATCAGGATAGCCTGAAAGATTGCTGGCAGAATAGATATGATAAATTTCGGGATAGAGGCTGGACAAAAAAAGGGGAATGTGCAACCTGCGATTATTTTCGATACTGCGAAGGTAATGGCTTACACTTGCGTGATGAAAAGAATGAAGATTTGCTCTTTTGTCATTTTAAACGGATTCAGGAAGGTGAAAAATTAAATCATGTGTGATCAACTCTTTAAATAGGATTCTATTCTTTCATCAAACAATTCTGACTTATTCAGATAATTGGCACATTTTTGTCGATCCGACTGATCGATAAAATTCTTTACCTTTTCGAATGCTTCTTCTCTTTTCTTGGAAATGTTCATGCGATATTTACTGATGATTTGTTCTGCTTTGCTTTCCCATGCATAACGTTTTAAGAGTAGCAAATGGATGATGAAGGAGAGAATCCAGCTTATTATCAAAAGTAAAGAATTAGAAACAGAGGGTAGAAACAGCAGAGGAAAAATCATGAGAAATACTGGAATTAAAGCTGCTACACAATATATTCCAATAGCAAGATTATTGTAGTATTCTGAGAAATGCACCAGTTTCTTTTTGCGCGAAGTGTAGAATATAAACCAATGAGAAAATAAATTTAGTGCAATGGCGAAGAATAAGATTGCAACCTCAGAAGCAGCATTCAAATAAAAAAATATTGCTACAAATAAGGATAAATTCGATAATAGAAATGAATAGATGTGATTTTCTGCGACATCTTTGGTATTCCGATTTTTCATAAAATAAGAAGAGAATTATTTTTAATGTGGACTAAAAAATATTGACTTTTAGTAGTACAACATAGCTAAAAGCCAATATTAGTAATGATTAAATTAAAGGGCCATCATGGTTTTAACCACATTTTCGGCTCCTTCACCAATTTGAGCTATGCTGGCATCCAACATATAACATGGTGTTGTAACAATCTTATTATCCTTATCAAAAACAATTTCGCCATGTCCGGCATTTACATGTTTTGCGCCCATTTTGGTTATAGCTTCAGCAGTAGTTACATCATTTCCAATGGTTACTTCTACACCGGTTAATATTTTTGCAATTAATGCAGGCGCAATACAAAGAGCACCTATCGGTTTTCTTGCTAAGTGCATCTCTTTTAGTACCCGTTCTACTTCTTTGTCGACTTCACAGTCGGAACCTTTAAAGGCAAATGAACAAAGGTTTTTGGCTACTCCAAATCCACCCGGAAATAAGATGGCATCGTAGTCTGTTGCACGGAATTCCTGTAAATCTTTAATGTTGCCTCGCGCAATTCGGGCTGCTTCCACCAAAACATTTCGTTTTTCTGCCATTTCCTCACCAGTAAGATGGTTGATAACATGATGCTGCTCAATATTCGGTGCAAAAATCTGGTATTCTCCTCCGTTTTTAGAAATAGCATACATAGCTAATGTGGCTTCATGAATTTCTGATCCATCATAAACACCGCATCCCGATAATACAACTGCAAATTTTTTCTTTGAATTCATTTTAATATGATTTAGTTTTAATTATTATTTGATAGAATGGAAGGTAATATTTCTGATATCTTGACAGTTCCGAATTGGAATGCAAATATTCTGAAATATCCTTTCTCCAAGATTTACCTATGACTAGTAAGCGATTATTTGTAGCAATAAAGATAGCCAATACCAATCAAATTCAAGTGATTTTTCGACAAGTTCAGTTGGAACTGGGATTGGAACAAATCAAATGGGTGGATTTAAACGGAATACATATTACCCTTGTTTTTATGGGAGAGACGGACATACGTGAAATTTCGATGATTAAAAATAGATTAAAGGCTATTGCTGCTAATTCACTTCCTTTTTCGATTCAATTAAAAGCGATAGGTGCTTTTCCATCACCTCAGCGCCCTCGAATTTTATGGTTAGGGGTGAACGCTAGCAATACAATTTTTGATCTGCAAAAAGGTATTTTAAAACAAATGGAATATGTCGCCCCAATTAAAGCTACCCGTTTTACTCCGCATCTTACAATTGGAAGAATTAAGCATGGAGTACAAAATCCAGTTTTGGTTGAGGAAGTTATTAAGAAATATGAAGAATGGACTGATCAGCAAATAAAGATAGATCATTTTGTCTTAATGGAAAGTTTATTGACTGATACAGGACCAATATATAAAGAGATGGAGCAATTTAAATTAGGACACAACGTGGAATAGCTTGCGTTTGTTTATTGAAATTGGAGTATGAATTTAGCTAAATCATTTTCTCAATAGAGATGAATTAAACCTTATTCTTTTTTTTATATGTGAGAAGATGTAAATTTGGGCTACTAAAAATTGAACCTATATGATTACAATAGAGACTTTGGTGTTTAATCACTGGCAGGAAAACACATATATTTTATTCGATGAAACGAAGGAAGCAGTATTAATCGACTGTGGAGTTTTTTTCGAAGAAGAAGGCAAAAAGTTGGTTGACTTTGTGGAGAAAAATGGACTGAAATTAGTCAAGCAATTAAATACTCACCTTCATATCGATCATGTTCTGGGTAACCAGTTTATGAAAGATCAGTTTGGATTGCTTACTTATGCTCATAAAGAGGATGAGTTTTTGTTGGCCGAAGCTCCTAATTACGCATTTCGATTGGGATTGGAGAACGTGGTTGAGCCTCCTAAATTGGGAGGTGTAATTCAGGATGGAGATACGATTAAATTCGGAAATTCGGAAATAAAGGTTTTACATGTTCCTGGTCATTCCCCTGGTCATGTAGTGTTTTATAACGAGGCTCAAAAATTTTTAATTGCTGGGGATGTTTTGTTTCGCGAAAGTATTGGTCGCACCGATTTGCCCTATGGGAATTACGAACAATTAATCGACGGAATTAAGACAAAGCTATTGGTGATGGATGATGAGGTAGTGGTTTATCCCGGACACGGGAATTCTACCAGTATTGGTCACGAACGCCGTAATAATGTGTTTTTAAAAGGATTAAGCTAGATATTTTTAAGTACAGATAACCTCTCGTTTCAGAGAGGTTTTTTTCTGCCAAATTTGCACCGCAAATCTTTCGTGAATGTGATAAAAATCATATTAGTATAAGCCTATAAAACAATTTGTTAAGGTGGGCTATTTTGGATTTGTGGAATGTTGAAAAACAGAGGGAAATCCTTATAATCCTTCCCGTAATCTTAAATCTTTTGCTACTTTTACACTCACAAATTTTTATAAACAACACTTAATACTAAACAACGATATGGCAAGCGAAAAGTTTGTTTCCCGTCACATTGGTCCTCGCCAAAGCGATCTTAAGACCATGTTGGAAACTGTTGGTGCTCCTTCATTGGATGCCCTGATTGAAGAAACAATCCCTTCGGATATTCGTCTCGAAAAATCTTTGGATTTACCTAAAGCATTGTCTGAGTACGAATATTTTTCGAAAATAAAAGGAATTGCTGCGAAGAATAAATTGTTCCGAACTTTTATCGGGCAAGGTTATTACGATACTATCACTCCAGCTGTGATACAGCGAAATGTATTGGAAAGTCCGGGATGGTATACTCCTTATACTCCTTACCAAGCTGAGGTTTCTCAAGGTAGATTGGAAGCATTGCTAAATTTCCAAACCATCGTTTTGGATTTAACGAAGATGGAACTGGCAAACTGTTCTCTTTTAGATGAAGCGACTGCTGCTGGTGAAGCAATGAATATGATGCAGGGATTACGTTCCCGAGCCAAGAAAAAAGCAGGAGCAAACCAGCTATTTGTAGATGAAAAAGTATTTGCTCAAACAATTGATGTTTTAAATACTCGTTCGGTACCGCGTGGAATTGAATTGGTAATTGGAGATTATAAAACTTTTGAATTTACCGATCAGGTTTTTGGTGCAATAGTGCAATATCCTGCTGCTAATGGTAGTGTAGAAGATTATACTGATTTTGTTGAACGTGCTCATGTTGCTGAATCATTGGTTGCTGTTGCTGCGGACTTAATGAGTTTGGTGCTATTAACTCCTCCAGCCGAATGGGGTGCTGATATTGTTTTAGGAAGCACTCAGCGATTTGGTGTTCCAATGGGGTATGGTGGTCCTCATGCTGCTTATTTAGCTTGTCGCGAAGATTACAAAAGGAATTTACCTGGTCGTATTATTGGAGTGTCTAAAGATATAAATGGAAATGTTGCTTTACGAATGGCTTTACAAACTCGCGAACAACATATCAAGCGCGAACGTGCTACCTCAAATATTTGTACTGCACAGGCATTATTAGCTTCAATGGCTGGCTTCTATGGTGTCTATCATGGAGCAGAAGGATTGAGAAGAATTGCTGGACATATTCATGCTGCAGCTGGAAAATTATCCGAAGGATTGAAAGCTTTGGGTTATCAACAAACTATTGAAAACTATTTTGATACCCTGGAAGTAATTCTTCCGAACGGTGTTGTTATGGAAGACATCAAAAAAGCTGCACTTCAAGCTGAGTTTAACTTCCACTACATCAATGATACAACAGTTGGTATTTCTACTGATGAAAAAATCAGTAAAGATGAGATAAATAGTATTCTTAATATTTTTGCAAAAGCGGCAGGTAAGGCTGAGATTGCAGAATCTGAGGTTGAGGAAAAATTTTACTTCAATCAGCAATTTGCAAGAGTAAGCGAATTCTTAATGCTTGAAGTATTTAAGCGTTATCGTTCGGAAACTGCAATGATGCGCTATATTAAGAATCTCGAGAAGAAAGATATTGGTTTGAATACTTCAATGGTGTCATTAGGTTCTTGTACCATGAAACTAAATGCTGCGGTTGAGATGTTACCAATTAGCTGGCCTGAATTTAGTGCTATTCATCCATTTGTACCAGTTGATCAAGCTCAGGGTTATCAGGAAATGATTACTGAATTAGAACAGTGGCTTTCGGTTATCACCGGATTTTCAGGATGTACTTTACAGCCAAATTCTGGTGCTGCTGGAGAATATACAGGTTTAATGATAATTCGCGAGTATCATATATCCCGTGGAGATACTCATCGAAATATCGTCTTGATTCCTGCATCTGCACACGGAACAAATCCTGCTTCTGTTGCAATGGCTGGATTGGATGTTGTTGTTGTTGCTTGCGATGATAGGGGAAATGTGAACTTGGAAGATCTTAAAGCTAAAGTAGATAAATATAAGGATAATTTGTGTGCTTACATGATTACCTATCCTTCTACTCACGGTGTTTTCGAATCTGGTATTAAAGAAATGATGAATTTGATTCATGAAAATGGTGGTCAGGTTTATATGGATGGTGCAAATATGAATGCTCAGGTTGGATTGACAAATCCTGGAACTATCGGAGCTGATGTTTGCCACCTTAATCTTCATAAAACATTTGCAATTCCTCATGGTGGAGGAGGACCTGGTGTTGGACCAATATGTGTAGCGAAACACTTAGTGCAGTTTTTACCATCTCATAAAGTAGTGAAAACAGGTGGTGAAAATTCAATTTCTGCAGTTGCTGCTGCTCCATACGGATCTGCTAGTGTATTGCCTATCACTTATGGTTATATTGCTATGTTGGGTGCTGAAGGACTTGAAGAAGTTACTAAAATGGCAATTATGAATGCGAATTATTTAGCATCATCTTTCCAAAATATGGGTTTCAAAATTCTTTATACTGGTGAAAAAGGACGTGTGGGACACGAAATGATTTTTGATTGTCGTGAATTTAGTAAGACTGCAGGAATTACGGATACTGATATTGCTAAGCGTTTGATGGATTATGGATTCCATGCGCCTACATTGTCATTTCCTGTTCATGGCACCCTAATGGTAGAACCAACAGAATCGGAGCCTTTGGAAGAATTGGATCGTTTTATCGAGGCATTGGCTAAAATCAATGAAGAGATGAAAGAGATTGAAGACGGAATTGCTGATGGGAGCGATAATGTACTGAAAAATGCACCTCACACGCATATGGTAATGACAGCTGATGAATGGAATCATAGCTATAGCCGCAAAAAGGCTGTATATCCATTGAATTGGGTAGCTGATAATAAATTCTGGCCAACAATAAGTAGGGTAGATGATGCTTACGGAGATCGCAATTTAATGTGTTCTTGTGCATCATTAGAAGCTTATATAGAGGAAAACTGCGATTGTAAATAGTCACAAATATAGACACAAAAAAGGAGGCTGCCCCGGCCTCCTTTTATTGTTCTATTACTAACCCTAAAATTTAACTATGAAATTAATGAATTGAAAATCAAATCCATTAAATCTATACTATCTTACGCCTGAAGTTCAAAAAGGTTGTCCTCAAAATGAAAAAAAAATAGATTTTTTCTGCTGCAATTTTCATAAAAAAGAACTTTTTCCTGTTAATTTAAGCCTTACAGCAGGATGAAAAAAATACGTTTTTATTATTCTTTTCTGGTTTCGAGTAAGTTTCAGTAGTTCAAGTGTTTAATCTTCCTTAAATATTGTTCTTTTTGATTTTTACGAAGGCATCTTCAACTACCAAATTTAAAATATCACTTAATTCCCTCTTCATTGCTGTAACTTGTTTTGGAATAAAACTGTTTGCTGTCATTCCAGGTATCGTGTTGGCTTCTAAAACAAAAATTTCCTCGCCTTTAATCATATAATCAATTCGTACAATTCCTTTACATTTAAGTGCATCGTATATTTCGGATGAAAGGTTTTGAATGCGAAGACTCAATTCATTTGAAATTCTTGCAGGTGTAATTTCTTCGGCCATATTAGGGTCGTATTTCGCCTCATAGTCAAAGAATTCTTTTTTAGGTAGTACTTCTGTGACTGGGAAAATTAAATTTTCCTTTTTTGTTTTTAATAATCCACAAGTAAATTCTAAGCCATCAATAAATGCTTCAATTATCACTTCGCTTCCTTCTGCAAAAGCTTTATTAATAGCTTCCTCTAAATCTTCGGCCTTTTTCACCTTAGAAATTCCAAAACTAGATCCATCAGCATTGGGTTTTACAAAGCATGGCATACCCAATTTTTCTGATATTGCTTGGGTTGAATAAATAGATCCTTGTTTTAAAAGTATCGAATCGGCAACTTTAAATCCTAGTGATTTTAAGTAAGTGTTACAGGCATGTTTGTTAAAACTTAATGCGCTGCTTAGCACATTGCATGTGGAGTGTGGGATTTTTAATAGTTGTAAATAACCTTGTAAAACACCATTTTCACCAGGTGTTCCATGTATGGCGATATAAGCAAATTCGAACTTGACAGTTTGATTATTTATTTTACAACTAAAGTCGTTTCGATTAATAGGATAAGATTTTTCGTTCCATTGTATGTGCCAATCTAAACCTCTTAGTATAACTAGGTATGCATCATACTGCTTTTTATCCAGGTTATTTAAAATATGAGTTGCGGTTTGAAGCGAAATCTCAAATTCCGCAGAGTCGCCACCAGCAATAACTGCAATTGTTCGTTTCATTGTTGTGCTTATCTATTATTCTTCTCGATTAGATGTGTATTCTCTCCATTTTTGTATTAAGGCTGCCATATCATCAGGAATTTCCGAGTCAAATGATATGTATTTATCGGTTACCGGATGAATAAATCCTAACGTTTTGGCGTGTAAAGCTTGTCGTGGGCAAATTTTAAAACAGTTCTGTACAAATTGTTTGTATTTAGTAAAGGTAGTTCCTTTAAGGATTTGATTTCCACCATAATCAACATCATTAAAAAGAGGATGCCCAATGGATTTAAAATGCGCTCTAATTTGATGTGTTCGTCCGGTTTCCAATATACATTCAACTAAATTCACATATCCTAATCGTTCTAATACTCTATAGTGAGTTACTGCATGTTTTCCATAATCTCCTTCTGGAAATACATCCATTACTTTTCTATTTTTAAGATTCCTCCCAATATGACCTGTGATGGTACCTTCATTTTCTTCCATATTTCCCCATACCAAAGCCCGATATTTTCTATCACTGGTTTTGTTGAAAAATTGTAAACCCAGTTTTGTTTTTGCTTCGTCTGTTTTAGCAACAACTAAAATTCCGGAAGTATCTTTATCGATACGATGTACTAATCCCGGACGAGGATCTTTTGAATTAAATAAAGGTAAATCTTTTAAATGATAAGCTAAGGCGTTTACCAGTGTACCTGAATAATGTCCATAGGAAGGATGCACTACCATGCCTGGGTTTTTATTTACGATAAGAAATGCATCATCCTCGTAAATAATAGTTAAAGGAATATCTTCAGCAATAATTTCAATTTCGCGTGGAGGATAACTCAATACAATTGTAATAGTATCATTGGGTTTAACCTTGTAATTTCTCTTAACAACAGCACTGTTTACCAAAATATTGCCATTGTTGGCGGCTTCCTGTATTTTATTTCGGGAAGCATTCTGAATCTTATCCACCAAAAATTTATCGATTCGAAGCATTTTTTGCCCTGGATCAACTACGAATCGAAAATGTTCAAATTGTTCCTGATTGTTATCTGAATCTTCTTCTAAATTGAAGTTTTCTTCTGGTATCTGTAAAGTCATTTTCTTTTTTTTAGTAAAGTAAATTGCTCATTCGCATACGGAGCAATGAATCAGCATTGTGAATTTTCAGGGAATCGCGAGTAAGCCAAATATTTATCGAAGTACCAGGACGAATTTTAATATTCTCATTGTATCGAGGTCTCTGTTTGTATACTTTTGCTTGTATCGAATCAAAATGATTTATAATCGATTCGTCAAATTTAACATTACCAATGTTCATGTTCGAAAGAATGATTCCATCTGAAGCCTGAACTTGATTTTTACCAATCAGATTGGGTGCAATAATACCGAGGTTATTTCCTTTTCCAAGTACTAAATCTATCGTTGCTCCCTTATTGATCATGCTTCCTGCCGCAATTGAGTCGCCAAGGAATTTGGGAAATAATACCAGGTTAAAATATTTATTGTTTTGATATTCTAATCTTCCAATTTTAAATCCATTTGTTATCAGAATTTCATAGGCCTGTCGGAAAGAGTTGTTAATCAGGTTTGGAAAACGGACCTGTTCTGGTTGATTTGCATTGATCGTTAAAAATAAATTACGATTCCTTTTTACGATTGCTCCCGCAAGTGGTCTTTGATCCATTATGGCTCCTGGCTCAAATTTTGGATTATAAATAGAATCGTAAATGGAATATCGTAAGTGTTGATTTTGTATTGTGTCTGTAGCATCGGTAAAGTGCATTCCGTAAAGATCAGGAACTGTTAATTCCTCATCATGGTGAGTGTACCATTTTAAGCTGATAAGAGTAAGCCATATCAAGGCAATTAGGATAATAAAAGCAATTGCTAATTGGCTTAGAAATAGTTTGCTCTTAAAGAATTTTAATGATTTCATCTGAATAATTAGATTATGAATTCTTTAACTGAATTACAATATTAAGAGGTGGTAATGCACCGCTTTGTTGCTTTCTACAAAAATAGCAGAGATTTTTAGATTTCAGAAAAATAAATTAAATGGCTTGTGTTTTATAATTTAGTGGATACAAAAAAAGAGTTCCTCAGGAACTCTGTCATTTGTACTCAATTAAGAATAGCCGTAAATACAAAAAAGTAAAGAATAGAAATTCTTTACTTTCCGTATATTGCTTACTTAAAAGAATTAAGCTTTGTGTCTGCGCTCGCTAGATACAGATAATTTTTTTCTGCCTTTAGCTCTTCTGCGAGATAACACAGCTCTTCCACTAACAGAGGCCATTCTCTCTCTGAATCCGTGTTTGTTTCTTCTCTTTCTATTTGATGGTTGAAATGTTCTTTTCATCGCGAAAAATTTTTATCGAATAAAGTTATTATATGCGTTGATTTCGGATTGCAAAAATAAGGTTTTTTTTAATCTAACAAAAAGATCAGGAGAATTATTTTCCTTAAAGTTCCAGATGTACAACTTTTTTAGTTTCAAAGAATTCCTCTGAAAAATAAGAAGCGCATGGATAGATATTGATTTTATTGCTATATCCAGCTATTTCTTCTTCGAATTCGCCTCCTTTTAAATATAGAATTCCATTGGCTAAAATGTTTTTGTCTCTTTGACTACTATTTTTGCGAACCATATTTACGAATTTAGGGAAAGCTGTTACCGCACGGCTTACGATAAAATCAAATTTATCTTTAACCTGTTGTACTCTAATTTGTTCAGCTTTCACATTTTTTAATTGAAGAGCTGCTGCAATCTCATTTACAACCTTTATTTTTTTGCCAATGGAGTCAATTAAATAAAATTCGCAATGAGGAAAGAGAATTGCTAAAGGGATGCCTGGGAATCCACCTCCAGTGCCCACATCCATTATCTTAGAATCGGGATTGAATTTTATGACTTTGGCAATGGCAAGAGAATGCAGTACATGATGTTCATATAATGAGTCAATGTCTTTGCGTGAAATTACATTGATCTGATTGTTCCAGGTAGTATATAATTCCTTTAATCGAGAGAACTTTTCATGTTGTTCCTCCGTTAAATCTTTAAAATATTTTTCGATGATTTCCATGCCAATATTGAATTAGAGTTGGCAAAGATAAAACTTAAATTTAGAATTGGGATTTGATTGATAATCCTACTTTTTTTTCTTGTCTATTTTTACTTCTGAATCTTTTAGTGTGTTGAAAAGTAATTCACGTGCTCTAAAGAGTTGTGCTTTTACTGTTCCTATTGGAAGTTTTAATTCCTGAGCAATTTCCTCGTAAGAGAATTCCTCGAAATAACGGAGCTCAATTAACCGGCGATATCGTTCCTTTAACCTTCCAACTTCCTTTCGCATGATTTTTGCTTTTTGCTTCTTAATGAAATCTTGCTCAGGATTTAGGGTGTTTGATTCAATGGTTATACTTCTGTCGTTCTGATTATCGTCTTTTCCATCAATTGATACAGTAGTACCTTTTTTCTTTCTAAGAAAATCAATACAGTTATTGGATGCGATTTTAAACAGCCAAGTACTGAAAGCATATTTAGGAGAATATTGTTTAATGTTGCGAAATGCTTTTCCGAAAGCCTCAAAAGTTAAGTCTTCAGCATCATTCTTGTTATTAACCATCTTTAATAACATGAAAAATATTGCATCCTTATATCTTTTAAAAAGTTCTTCAAAAGCTTTCTGATCATTATTCCTTGCTGAAAGAACCAACCTATAATCGTATTGTGCTTTTTCGGAGAGATTTGGATTTATTTCCATTATTAGTGTATGCTGAAAATGAGATTTCTAATATATAAATATAACTTAATAAATGGCATTAAAATGCTGAATACATACGAAGATAAAAATAAATTCTCTTCCTTCAAATGTCTTGTGACTATTTTATAATTGTAAGTGTGAATAACAAGATGGATGGAAATGATAATTCCGCTAAACAAGAACAATTTTTCATATACACTTATATAGCATAGTAAAGTCAATAAGATAATTTTATTTGATGTTTCTGTATAGAGTAAATATCTGATTCCTTTATTGATGTTTTTAAGTATGCTGTAGAGATTGGCATTCTTCTTATTCCATTTTTCATATGGGTTTTTTGAAAGTGAAACCATTTTTGTGAATGGGGATAATGAAATAGAAACTCCAGATTGTTTTGCTAATTGATGTATCATTAAATGGTCGTATCCTGCTTCAAAATGGGCGTGTTTTGCAAATCCTTTATTTGCAAAAAAATCTGATTTAAGATATCCTAAATTATCACCATCACCAGCAAATGCTTTGTTTGTAGAAGCGTAGCTTGCGAACCTGAGCTGTTGTTGGAGTAGATGATATTTTCGCATATTAAACCAAAATCCTTTTTTGTTTTCGAAATTGGAATAGGCGATCAAAACTCCTTTTGTCCATGATTTCATGAAATTGTTTAGCCATTGATCATTCGTTGGCTGACAACTTGGGTTGCTAAATAGAAGCTTATTGTTTTTTGCAGCTTTAATACCAATAGTTTGGGCGAGTTTTTTGTTATGCTGAAATTTTTCATCTCTGGGGATTTTACTTAAGCGTAAATTAGAGTAGCGTTGCTGTAATATTTTAACAACATCTTCTGTATTGTCTGTACTTCCATTATCTACAACAATAACCTCAAAGTCCGGATAATTTTGATCTAAAAAAGAAGTTAAGTTCTCGTCAAGTTCTATTGCATTATTTTGTGAACAGATTATTATAGAAACCGAATCATGGGTAGATTTTGATTCGGTTTTTATTATTTTTTTAAATCGTAGTAAATGAAATATTTGAAATAGCAGATGAATAGCAGATGAAATGCTTAGTGTAATTAAAATTGCTGTTTGAATTGTAGTGAAATACATAACAGTGATTTGACTGAAGGTTAATTTTATGTTGCTCAAATTTAAAATAATCTTTGTGATATTGAAATCAAATTTAGAATTGATTTTGAGATTTAGTAATTCTTATTTATTAATTGCTGACTTACTCAACTTGAGTTATACTCAGGAAATAAATACATCTGAAAATAAGATTAATTAGTATCTTTGCTGCCTGATTTTGCAAAAATGGTATGACATTCGGTTTTGCAAGCAATAAATGAGTTTATATGGATTTTAAATTACACAATACTGATCTAAAGTCAGCAGCAAGAACTGGGGAGATTACGACAGATCACGGGAAGATTCAAACTCCTATCTTTATGCCTGTTGGTACTTTAGGTTCTGTGAAGGGAGTGCATCAGCGTGAATTAAAGGAGGATATTAATGCTGAAATTATTCTTGGGAATACTTACCATTTGTATTTGCGTCCAGGTCTTAATGTGCTGGAACAAGCGGGTGGCTTGCATAAATTTAATGGCTGGGATCGTCCGATTCTTACAGATAGTGGGGGATTTCAGGTTTTTTCATTAGCAGAAAACAGGAAATTAACTGAAGAGGGAGCAATTTTTCGTTCTCATATTGACGGATCAAAACATTTTTTCACGCCAGAAGGTGTAATGGATATTCAACGCATTATTGGTGCGGATATCATTATGGCATTTGATGAGTGTCCTCCGGGAACGTCAGATTATAAATATTCTAAAAATTCCCTGGAATTAACTCAGCGTTGGTTAGAAAGATGTGTAAAACGATTTGATGAAACGGAATCTAAATATGGATATTCGCAGAGCTTATTTCCTATCGTTCAAGGATGCGTTTATAAGGATTTAAGGATTAAAGCTGCAGAACATGCTGCTTCTCTAAACAGAGAGGGATATGCAATTGGAGGTTTGGCTGTTGGTGAACCTGTGGAAGATATGTATTCGATGATTGAAGTAGTAAATGAAATTTTACCTGAAAATAAACCGAGATATTTAATGGGGGTTGGAACTCCTGTTAATATTTTGGAAGGAATAGCCAGAGGAGTAGATATGTTTGATTGCGTAATGCCAACAAGAAATGGACGCAATGGGATGCTATTTACTAGTGAAGGAACGATTAATATTAAGAATAAAAAGTGGTGTGATGATTTTTCACCAATCGATCCGAATGGAACTTCCTATGTGGATACTAATTATTCTAAAGCGTATGTGCGTCATTTAATACATTCTGGTGAGTTGTTGGGTTCTCAAATTTGTAGCATTCACAATTTGGCTTTTTATTTGTGGTTGGTGAGAGAAGCTAGAGAGCAGATAAATATGGGGACATTTGCCGCATGGAAAGATATTATGGTGAAGAAATTGTCTATTCGCCTATAAATGTTAAAATAGCTTATAGTTTAAGCTGGCAGATTGGTATTCAAAGAATAAGTTTTACTTTTATTCTGGTAGTTTATTTTTGATATTCTTTTCGAAAATGAAAAATTAAAAGTTAGGTTTTGAGAAAATTAGATTTATATATTATTCGAAAGTTTCTCGGGACTTTCTTTTTCGCAATAGTCCTTATCGTTAGTATTTCTGTAATTTTTGATTTCTCCGAGCATGTGGATGAATTCATTGATAAGGAAGCACCATTTCGGGCAATTCTATTTGATTATTACCTTAATTTCATTCCTTATTTTGCTAATCTGTTTAGTGCGTTATTTACCTTTATTGCAGTCATTTATTTTACTTCAAAGATGGCTTATAATACTGAGATTATTGCAATTTTGAGTAGTGGAGTAAGCTTTCGGAGAATGATGTTTCCATATTTTATTTCTGCTTTAATTATTGGTATGTTCTCTTTTTTAATGAGTAATTATGTAATTCCTCCAGCAAATAAGAAGCGGTTAGATTTTACGGATACATACATTAAAAAGCGTTTTGTTAATAGGGAAAGAAATATACACAGACAGATTGAACCAGGGATTTTTGTTTACATGATTAACTGGGAAACTTCCAGCAAATCGGGATATAAATTTGCCCTGGAAAAATTCGAGGGGAAAAATTTAGTTTCCAAACTTACATCCAGGTCTATTCGATGGAACGAAAAGAAGAATAAATGGACCGTTAGTGATTATTTTATACGCAATATTAAAGATGATAAGGAATTATTTATTCAAGGAGCAAAAATAGATACCACATTAAATTTTGGGCCATACGAATTCGGAAGACGGAATAATGTTGTAGAGGCGATGAATTTATCGGAACTAAATGAATTTATCGAGCAACAAAGTATGCGGGGTGATAGTAATATAAATGCTTATAAAATCGAAAAGTATAAACGATTAGCAAATCCATTCTCAACCTTTATACTAACTCTAATAGGTGTATCATTAGCATCGCGAAAAATAAGAGGAGGAATGGGTCTTCATCTCGGATTGGGATTATTGTTAAGCTTTTCCTTTATTTTATTTATGCAAATATCTGTTGTTTTTGCTACTAATGGAAGCATGAATCCGTTGTTGTCCGTTTGGTTGCCAAATATTTTATTTACTTTTGTTGCTTTGTATTTATATAGGGTAGCACCAAAATAGAAACATTCTAAATAGTTTTTTCTAAATAGTTTTGATTATCAAGCGAAAGAGCTTATTTTATATCCATACAACAAAGTACTTTAAGATGTTGTAGAGAATCTTTTTCTACATTAAAAATTACTAACGTTGTACTTTGGAATTTCATGAGCTTTTGAAATTCAATATATATGACAATATATATTTTTTAACTAAATGTACAGATTATGTCATTGAAACGAAACATTCTTGATCTTAGAAAGAGAAAAGAAAAAGTGCTTCAAGGTGGTGGTGAAAAAGCCATTCAGAAGCAAGTTGCAATGGGTAAGTTGACTGCTAGAGAAAGAGTTACTTCTATTCTAGATGAGGATTCTTTCCACGAATACGATTTATTTGTTGAGCATGAAGCCCGCGACTTTGGCATGGAAAAGAAAGAACTCCATGGCGATGGTGTTATCATAGGAACTGGAACAATTTATGGCGAACCTGTTTGCATTTTTGCACAGGATTTCACGGTAGCTGGTGGTTCTCTTGGTCTTATGCATGCACGTAAAATTACTAAAATCATGGATCATGCATTGAAAATGCGTGTACCATTGATAGGTATTAACGATTCGGGAGGAGCTCGTATTCAGGAAGGTGTTAATTCACTTGCAGGATATGGAGAGATATTTTTCCGAAACACTCTGGCATCTGGTGTAATCCCTCAATTGTCAGTTATTCTAGGTCCTTGTGCTGGTGGAGCTGTTTATTCTCCTGCACTTACAGATTTTGTGTTTGTGGTTGAAAACATTTCTAAAATGTTTATTACCGGTCCTGAGGTAATAAAAACCGTATTAGGCGAAGAAATTAGTATGGAAGAACTTGGTGGCGCTAAAGTACATAGTGAAATCACAGGGAATGCTCATTTCTACGCTCTAAGCGAGTACGAATGCTTCGAACAAATTAAGAAGCTCCTTACCTTCATACCATGGCACAACGGTAAAAAAGCAAAAGCTTTCCCACCAAAGCCTCCAAAACCAGAATTCAAAATTGAGGAAATTGTTCCAGCTGATCCAACTCAGCCATATGATATTCGTAACGTTATTAAATCTGTAGTGGATGATTCAGACTTCTTCGAGGTAATGGAGAATTTCGCTGGAAATATCGTTATTGGTTTTGGTAGAATGAATGGTGAAACGGTAGGTTTTGTTGCAAATCAGCCTATGGTATTAGCAGGTGTATTAGATTGTGATTCTTCTGATAAAGCAGCTCGTTTTATCCGTTATTGCGATGCTTTCGACATTCCTTTGGTTACTCTTGAGGATATGCCGGGTTATCTGCCAGGTGTTGATCAAGAGCATATGGGAGTAATTCGTCATGGTGCGAAAATCCTTTATGCTTACAGTGAAGCAACAGTACCTAAAATTACTGTGATTATCCGTAAAGCTTATGGTGGAGGTTATATTGCAATGAACTCTCGTCATATGAAAGCTGATTTTATGTTCGCATGGCCTACAGCTGAAATTGCTGTTATGGGGCCTGAAGGTGCAGCAAATATCATTTTCCGCAAGGAAATTATGGCTGCGGAAGATCCGGATGCTGTTCGTCGTGAAAAAGTTGCCGAGTATAAGGCGAAATTTGCAAATCCTTATGTTGCTGCAGCTAAAGGTTATATCGATACAGTTATCGAACCTTTGGAAACTCGTAATATGCTATTGCATTCCATCGAGGTTTCTAGCAATAAGGCAGATCGCAGACCTCAGAAAAAACACGGAATTCCTCCATTCTAAAAACTATTGATATGGGAAAAATTACAGAATTCGACATTGATGGTACGCTGTATCAAACCGAATTAACTAAAAAGTTTGAAAACAGGAAAATGTGGAAGAAGCCTGATCCGAAACAGATTAAGTCATTCATTCCAGGTACTATTGTTGAAATTTTCGTTAAAGAAGGGCAGAAAGTTAAGGCTGGAGAAGGTTTAATGATTCTTGAGGCCATGAAAATGAAGAATAGAATCGAAATGCCTTTCGATGGTATTATTAAAAAAATTCATGTTACAGAAGGTGTTAAGGTCCCTAATAGATTATTGATGTTAGAGATTGAATAAACTTTTTGAATTGAAAACAAATAAAAGAGCCTGTTTGCATTTGCAGACAGGCTCTTTTTAATTTCACTTTATAAGTGAGATATCCATGTGAAATGACACTTAAAATCGTCAATTGGAGTAGGTTGACAATTAAAGATACCGTAAATGCTGGAGCCGCTACCAGACATGGCTGCATATACCGCTCCGTTTTTATAAAGCAGATCTTTAATAGTTTGTAGTTCCCTATGTTTAGGAAATATGCTGTCTTCAAAATCATTAAAAATACTATCTTTCCATAGTTCTATAGGTTGCTGAATTAATTCCCGAAGCGACTTATTTGGAGATTTTGGAGTAATACAACGATAGGCTTCCGGAGTACTGATTGGTAGGTTTGGTTTGATTAGGTAGATAAAATAATTGCTTAAATCGATGGATATCTTTGAGAAAATATCTCCTTTTCCTTCTGCAAAAACCGCTTTGTTTTGAATAAAAAATGGGCAATCACTTCCAAGCATCCCAGCCAATTGTTCCATTCTTGATTCTGAGAGTTTTAAATGATACTTATCGTTCAATAATTTTATCATGAAAGCTCCATCTGCTGATCCACCCCCCAGACCAGCACCAAAAGGAATGTTTTTGTGTAAGTGGATTGCTGTAGGAGGAATTGCAAATTCAGTTTTTAGTAATTGAAATGCTTTCAGTACAATATTATCATGATCCTCAATCGTAACAGGAATGCCTGTTGCAGAGAATTGGTAGACCTGCGAACTAGTTAAATCAGTTGTTTCTAAAGCATCGCAGAGTGGTATGGGGTAGAATATTGTTTCAATGTTGTGAAATCCATCAGATCTTTTAGAGACTACATTTAATCCAATATTTATTTTTGCATTCGGAAAACAAAGCACAGTAGTATATTTAGAGGTTTTATTTATTGATTTGGTAAAAATAGCCGTTTTCTAAGAGCAAAAAAAATTAAAGAATAGGAGTTTAATTTTCTATCTTTGTCCTTGCATTCTTAATTTTGGATGACTCAGATTTAGTTTTTTTTATATAAAAATACCATTTGGGAATTCCGCTATTCACCTTGAAATATCATATGGCAGGAGCAAATAATTATAAGAACCAATCAAAGAATAAAATAGACTTCGATTTTGGTAAAGTACCACCACAGGCAGTAGAACTTGAAGAAGCTGTATTGGGTGCACTGATGCTTGAAAAGGATGCTATTATTTCGGTTGGGGATATTCTAAATCCGGAAACTTTTTATAAAGATGCCCATCAGAGGATATACAAGGCAATTATAAGTCTTTCAACAAAGGAAGAGCCGATTGATATCTTAACTGTTACGGAAGAATTAAAGCGACAAAGTGCTTTGGAGGAAGTTGGAGGTCCTTTTTATATCACGCAACTAACCAACCGTGTCGCATCAGCAGCTCATATCGAATTTCATGCCAGAATTATTGCGCAGAAGTACATACAGCGCGAATTAATTCGGGTTTCTTCTGAAATTCAAACACAGGCTTTTGATGAAAGTGTGGATGTTGCCGATTTGTTGGATCGAGCTCAGCAGGATGTTTTTGATATTGCTGAAGGTAATATCAAAAAAGAATCTTCGCATATTCGGCCATTGGCTGATGAGGTGATTAATCAAATTGTGGAGGCTGGAAAGCGTCCTGATGGACTAAGTGGTGTGCCTTCGGGCTTTACAGCTCTGGATAGAATTACCTCCGGTTGGCAAAAATCCGATCTTGTTATTATTGCAGCACGTCCATCTATGGGAAAAACTGCTTTTGTTTTGTCTATGGCCCGAAATATGGCAGTGGAACACAAGGCTCCTATTGCTGTTTTTTCATTGGAGATGGGTGCCGATCAATTAGTGAAGCGTTTAATTTCAAGTGAAACAGAACTGGGATCTGAGAAATTAAGAAATGGAAGGCTGGAAGATTTTGAGTGGGAACAACTTCATGTAAAAATTAAAGATCTGGTTGAAGCTCCCATTTATGTGGATGATACTCCGGGTTTGTCTATTTATGAATTGCGTTCAAAATGTCGTCGGTTAAAAGCAAAATTCGATATTGGTTGTATCGTTATCGACTATTTGCAATTGATGACTGCCGGATCGGATATGCGTGGAAATAGAGAGCAGGAAGTGAGTTTGATTTCCCGACAATTAAAGATTATTGCAAAAGAATTAAATATACCGGTTATTGCACTATCTCAGTTGAATCGTGGAGTAGAGCAGCGTACAGGAGATGCTAAAAAGCCAATGTTATCCGACTTACGTGAATCCGGAGCCATCGAGCAGGATGCCGATATGGTGCTGTTTATTCATCGCCCCGAGCGATATGGAATTACGGAAGATGCGGAGGGAAACTCCCTAATTGGTATTGCTGATATTATTATCGCGAAACATCGTAATGGTGCTGTTGGAGAAATACAATTGCGATTTAGAAATAATTTGGCAAAATTCATGGATCTGGAAGGAGAAATGTTAAATCCATTTGTGGATGCAGATGCCGAGGATGTGAAAACTTTTAGTTCTCGGATGAATCAGGAGCGCGGAGGATTTGATGATTTAAATGCAGGTCTTATTGGTGGTAGTGATTTTGAGGAAGCGCCTCCTTTTTAAATCAAATATAAATACATCTTATCATGAAAAATAGATCTTTTGCAGTCTCAACTGTGAGGAAATTAGTCTTGTATTTCCTTTTTTTGATCTATTCTTCAAACTGTTTTTCTGCAAGCTTATTAATCCTGATGGATGATGCGCAAAAGAATCATCTGAAGGCGTATGGTATTGCTTATTGGACACTGAATAAAGACTACGAAATTTATTGGCTCTTAAATTATAGAGGCGGTTCTTTTTTGCTTCCCTTTCAACAGGAATTGAAGGATGAATGCCAAATTCGGGGCGTTAGCTTTTCCATTGTCAGCGATGCTAGCGTGCAAAATATGATGTCCGAAATTTCCAGACCAGAGGTTAATATGGATGCTGTAAAGCTGGAAAAACCTCCTAAAATTGCTGTGTATACTCCAAAGGGCAAAAAGCCTTGGGATGATGCGGTTACTATGGCGTTGACTTATGCTGAAATCCCTTATGCTGAGATTTATGATGCTGAAATCATGGATGGAAAATTGTCCGGCTATGATTGGCTGCATCTTCATCATGAAGATTTTACCGGCCAGTTTGGGAAGTTTTATGCTACGTACCGAAACATGAAATGGTATAAAGATGAAGTACAGCTTAACCTCGATAGAGCACATCAATATGGGTTTTCTAAAGTTTCTGATTTGAAAAAAGCTGTCGTTTCTAAAATTCGGAATTTTGTTGGCAATGGTGGCTTCTTGTTTGCGATGTGTTCTGCTACCGATACTTTTGATATTACGCTTTCTGCTGAATCAACCGATATTTGTAGTGATATGTTTGATGGAGATCCGATGGATAAAGATGCCCAATCAAAATTAGATTTTAGCAAGACATTTGCTTTTACCGATTTCACGATCGAGAAAAATCCTTTGGTTTATGAATTTTCTGATATTGATGTAACACAAACCCGAAAGGTGAAGCGCGATGAGGATTATTTTAGTCTTTTTGAATACTCGGCAAAATGGGATCCGGTTCCTTGCATGCTTTGTCAGGATCACATGAATATCATTAAAGGATTTATGGGGCAAACTACTGCATTCAGAAAGGAGTTGATTAAACCAGGAGTGTTAATTATGGGGGAAAATCGTTCTGCCGGAGAGGCCAGATATATCCATGGGGAATATGGAAAAGGAACCTGGACATTTTATGGTGGACATGATCCTGAAGATTATCAGCATTTGGTTGGGGATCCACCTACCGATCTCGATTTGAAGAAAAATTCACCGGGTTATCGGTTAATTTTGAATAATGTGCTGTTTCCTGCAGCGAAGAAAAAAAAGAGAAAAACCTAAATTACAGATAAAAAGAAAAGGCTGCGTCCCCTAAACGCAGCCTTTATATATCAACATCGGATGTATTGTTTTACTCAATATATTATTAACCATTTGTAATCTATTAACCTAGTAACTTCACTAACCCTTTAGAATTATTTACGAAAGTTACGATACAAACCGATGGTTGATAAACAAGAACTTGTTTTGCATGCCAAGTCTTGTTTTTTTTACTGCTGCAAATGTAATTCTTGTTTTCTTATTAATCTAACGTATAATCGGTTTTTTTATTCGAAAATGTTAAAAAACATTAATTGTAGCTTACAATCCGTAAGGTAAAGCTGTTAGGTAACATATTACAGTATTGTTTTAAGTTCAATAAGATCGTTTATTTCGTAAGTAATATCACTATTGTGCTTTATATTAAGGTTGTTGAAATATATCTGATCGATATGTGATGATCTTGCTCCTGCGATATCGGTTTTTAAGTCATCCCCTACCATAATACTGTTATTCGGTTTGGCACCTGTTTGTTGCATGGCATAATCAAATATTAATTTGCTAGGTTTATTTGCACCTGCATTTTCCGAAGTAATTAAATGCGTGAAGTAGGAATCCAGTTTGCAATTGGCTAGTTTTTTTGATTGAACTTCATTAAATCCATTGGTGATAATATGAAGATTATACCCCTTCTTTTTTAAGTAACTCAAGGTTTCGTGCGCATGCGGAAAAGTTCTGGTTTGTAGTGGACTAATTTCGATAAAATCAGCAGACAAATCTTTTGCCAGCTCCAAATTATCCTTGCCTGCTTCTTTTAGGGTAAGATAAAATCTACGGTACATTAAAACTTCCTTCTTAATTCTATCCTGATAGTAAGCATTCCATAGCTTGCCATTATGGTATTCAAACCTGGATTTAAAAAACAGGAAGCTTCCAAAAGTAGATTGTAACTGATAATCGCGATAAAGAAGATTCAGACTAGCTTCCGAATTTTTATTGAAATCCCAAAGGGTACGGTCTAAATCGAAAAAGATATGGGTGTATTTATTCATTTGTTCATTGTTATTGGGTGCAAATATACTGTGAAATGATTAAATGGTTTTAGAATCAGTAATATAATTACTATTTACACTTGGTGTGGACAGTTAATGATGGTAGGTTGACACGTTTTTTGTTAAGCTTGACATACTGTAAAATGCGGTTCGTGTAAAAACGATAAGGTGAGATGTTACACTTATCTTAATTGTGTAATTTAAAGGGTGTCAAACCCAAATAAAATTTAATTAAAATGACTGTAGAAAATAGAATTAGTCTTAAAATTGATGAGACAAAACGTGAAGGCATTAATAATAAAATAACAGGTTTAAAAAAAGAGTTGTCACCTATGTTAGTTGCTCTTTCTCCTAATCAGAAGCGCGACTTACCTAAGATTGGTGAGCATTTAATGAATTTTGTTGAAGAAGCAGTATATGCTGCAGAACAAAACCTATCTGTAGTGCCACCTTATCTAAATCTCGAAGAGGTGAGAGTAGATATGAATGCTTGGAAATATTTACATTCTGTTAGTAAAGAATTGGAACAATTGTTGAGTTTGTTAAACGATACAGCGACCTTAAGTGGTAGTGAAGCTTATTCTTCGATGTTGAGTTTTTATAATTTTATTAAGCAGGCTTCTAAAGATGGTGTTCCCGGAGCCAAACCAATTTATGAGAGACTAAAACATTATTTTCCAGGAACTGGGAATAAAAACAATAACAAAAAATCAGAAGAATAATAATATAATTTAGGGTTTGATAATTGTTGAATGGCGGCAGGTTTATTTTGTCGCCATTTTTTTATATGGGAAGTATTTCTGGTCTATTGAAAAATATATGTATGAAATCAATTGATGAAAAGAGGAAAGCTTTGCCGAATTTACCAAAGCTTTGATAAAAAGATCAAAGCAATTGGGTTTTTTATCAAACGTTTGCCGAATTTATCAAAAGCTCCCTTAAAATTATCAAAGCTTTAATGTTTTTCTCAAAGGGTTTTATGAAATAATTAAAGCTTCCCTAAAATCATTAAAACTCTACTGAAATTACCAATACCTTCCCTGAAATTATAGTTGGTGTATTGTGTCGAGTAGTTGAGGTTTTTAAATCTAATGGGAATTCTCTGTACATTAAATGTGGTCTAAAATTCGATTCTAATTATGGTTTTAAAATCATTTTCAGTTTTTAAGAATATGTGAAGGATGGCAGTTACTTAAATTTTGGAATTGAGGAGATTAAAATTAGATGGGGTTGAATAGGTAATTTCAATTAAAAATTAAACAAAACTTACTTTTCTTCGTAGATAGGTAATATTGAATTAAATATTTTTAATTTTAGCAATTAATTTAAACCTAATAAGCTCGTAAAATATTTGCTTATGACCACTTCTACTTATACTCCTTCTTCAGGTTTTGTGCTTCGGCTTGTTTTGTTTTTATCAATTCTGTTCTGTTCGTTCGTTTCTAAGGCTCAAACAATTATTTGGAATGAAGATTTTACCGGTGATAATGGGAATGAAGTGGAAGTGGGAAGATGGAGTACTTCTGGTTATGTTGGTCCTTATTGGTTTCAGGTAAGTAATGGAAAGTTGGAAATCAGGGATAATAATCGAAACCAAGCAGAATGGCTTACGGATTCTATAGATGTTTCCGCCTACACTAATTTGAATGTTAGTTTTGACGTGCAGGAATCAGGAGCTCTGGAACCGGCATCAAATAAAGATGAAGATTTTGTTCAATTTGAATATAATATAGGTGGTAGCTGGATTCAGCTTTTCAAAAGATATGATGACTTTCCGGAAGGAGATAATACAAATGTAAATGTATTTGATAATATTCCGGATGCTAGTAGTTTACAGCTAAGAGCAACATTTAAAAATGGTAAAGGTAAATGGGAATATTATAGGATTGATAATATTGTTGTTTCCGGAGTGGATGTTAATGCACCTCCAACAGTTAGCTTGTCTGCAGGAGCAACTAATTTAAATGAAAATGGAGGTTCTACACTTTTAACAGCTACCCTTAGTAAGACTTATGCACAAAATGTTACAGTTAATCTTTCTACCAGTGGAACTGCAACGAATGGTAGTGATTATACCTTAGTGCCAAATTCGATAGTTGTTCCAGCAGGAAGCCTTTCTGGTACTGCGACACTTACGGGAGTAGATGATGCTCTTGTGGATGCTGCAGAAACTATTGTGGTAGATATATCCGGGGTGACGAATGGAACAGAGAGTGGGGTACAGCAGGTGAGTGTAACCATTGATGATGATGATACACCCTCTACAGATCCTATTCAAGTAGATCGACAGGCTCCGGAAAATGGCTATACTGCTGATGAATTAGTGCAAAATGTATTAGTTACTGGTTGCTTAACAGCATCAAATGTTACCTATTCTGGAGATGAGGCTAGAGGTTTAGGATATTTTAATGCAAGTACATCTGATTTTCCTCTAGGTTCTGGACTCATTATTTCAACAGGAAGAGTAACTAATGCAGAAGGTCCAAATTCAAGTGGGGGAACAAGTGATAATATTGGACAAATTACAGGTGATCCGGATGTGAATTATTTAACAAGTAATAATGCAAACGATGCTCAGATCCTGGAGTTTGATTTTGTGCCTGCCGGTGATGTTTTAAATTTTAATTACATTTTTGCATCTGAGGAATATCCCGAATGGACTTGTGGATCTTATAATGATGTATTTGCTTTTATTATTAGTGGTCCAGGTATCGCTTCAGATCCTGGATTGAGTGGTAAAAATGTTGCTCTTATACCAGGGACTTCGAATCCTGTGACAATTAATAATGTTAATGATCAGGGCTGTGGAAACCCAACTTACTATGTAGATGAAACAAGTGGATATGCGACTTCATTTGATGGGAGAACGACAACTCTAACTGCATCGGCAAATGTGCAGTCTTGTCAAACCTATCATATCCGATTGATAATCTCAGACGTGTGGGATGCCAACTATAATTCAGCGGTATTTTTGGAGGCAGAGAGTTTTAAATCCAATGAAGTTGTTATTCAAAATGGTATCGGAGTTAATAACGATACGGAGGATATGTATGAGGGTTGTAGTGGAAGTTATATTAAATTTTCAAGATTAGACGGATTTGATCAGGCTTTAACTTTCGATCTGAATGTTTCAGGTTCAGCTCAAAACGGAGTGGATTATTTGTATGTCGATCAATTTGGTACACAGATCGGAGATGGTAAAATACCAAACACGGTAACGATTCCTGTTGGGGTTTCTGAAGTAACATATTACTATAAAGCTTTGTCTGATGCAATAATAGAAGGAGATGAAGATATCAGGTTGTCATTCCTGAAAAGTTGTCCGTGTTCCGCACCCGATTACTATGAAAAAGTAATTAGAATTATTGACGTACCTGAAATTTCAGCCTCACCAACGAGTTTAGTCTCTTGTTTAGGTGCCACTCCTGTTGCAACTATTACCGTCAATCTTAAAAACGGATTAAACCCTGCCGACTATCAATATAGTCTTGATGGTGGAGCTTTTCAGGATAATAATGTATTTACGCTTAATGATCCTCCCGTTGGTGAGGTTCATACTGTAAGCGTGCAGGATAAATTTGCTTGTACATCTGCTGATTTTGAAGTTACTATTCCAGAAATAACTCCCATAGAAGCTAATGCAGGTTCGGATAAGACGATGTGTGAAGGAGATACACCGCAATTGGAAGGTAGTGGTGGTATTTACTACGAATGGTCTTGCTCTCCCGCTTCCGGATTGACTCATCTGAGCGATGTGAATGCATCCAATCCAACTGTTGATGCAAATATTCCATTTGGAACATATACATTCACCTTAACAGTTAAAGAATCTGCATCAGCTTCTGCATCTTGTGTTGATACTGATGATATGATTTTAACAGTTCAAGAAAATTCTCATTTCACAATAAGTACGGATAAACCGGAGTATTGTAGCGGTGAAGTGATTAGTTTGCAATCCACTATTGCTAATAGTGATCCAGGGGATACATACCTTTGGACACCAATTGCTGATGTTGCTAATTCTAATGCTGCAAATACAACAGCAATTTATATTGAAACTGTTTTAAGTGCAAAAGATTTTTCACTAACAATTACGAAGGCGAATGGTTGTAATAATACAGAAAATATTTCTGGTGTTTTGATAAATCCTGAGCCAGTGATATCATTAAATACATCTAGTAATTTGTGCTCAGACGGGAGTAATGGTGAAATTGATCTTGATGTGACAGGGGGTACTCGATATGGAGTAAGTCCGTTCTATGATTTTAGTTGGAGTCATGATGGTGCACTTAATTCACCAAATGCAATAAATCTTGGTGTTGGTGGATATTCTGTGACTGTAAGTGATTCTAAATCATGTACTAGTTCAAGTAGTTTCACAATTGATGCTAATCCAAATCCAGTTGGAATTTATCATGATTAGTAAAGTATTTGTTGACTAATTATCTTATTGACTGTATGATTTTGTAGTTTTGCAAATGATTGTTGTTTCTGAAAAGTTAGGTGTGCTTTTTAAAAAGATTGATGAAATTATAACAATTAGTGATTAATATACATTTGAACGTGTGCAGTGTGGGCGTATTGGATGTTGGTTTTATTTAAGGGATTAAAAGAATTAGTATTAACTATAAAAAACCAAAACACTTTTTGGATATTGCCGTATAGAAACTTATATCTTTAGAAATTTAAATTATCTTAACACAAATTTCAGAATTGTAACATTAAAATTTTACTATTGACGAAACATTTCTACATAAAATTTTTCATTCTGGTTTTTCTGATATTTTGGCTTAAAGTTGATCTTTATGCTCAAAGCGTGCTGTCTGCATCCGAATCAGTCTGTGCTGGTGAATTGAGATCCTACAGAGTAGAAGGTTTCGCTAATTCTGATATTTACTGGACCGTAACGGGTGGTGTTATTGTAAATGATGGTTCTCCTCAAGGAACTACTTTTAACGAGACTACAGTCTCCTCTGGTTTGGTTTATGAGAGTGTAATCCAAGTACAATGGGGGAGTTCTGCCGGATCTTATGTTTTAATTGCGAGGGAAGAAACTCCTAATTCTTGTGTTTCGGGTGATCTCAATCTTAATGTTACCGTAATTGCCTTGCCGGATATATCAAGCATGGACTTTACTGTTTCCTCATTGGCTTGTAAGAATACATCCCCAACTGTTATTGTAACTGGATTAAGTTCTAATACTGCATACACAATTGGATTTAATGATAATGGGATTTCAAAATTACAAAATGTAACCACGAATGGGAGTGGAGATGCAAGTCTGACAGTTGATATTATTACTTCGGATGCAACTTATAATATAGAGAGTATTGCGTTTAATGATGGAGGAACAAATTGTGTCGCTAATCCAGCACCTTCTCTATCAGATAAAACTGTACTCATTGACAATATTGATCCGCTTGTTGCTTGTGTTGGAAATCAATCCAGATCTAATGATGCTGGTGTTTGTTCTTATACTGCTTCAGGTACCGAATTTGATTTAGTGTCTTATTCTGATAATTGTACCGTAGCAAGTGTTACGAATGATTTTAATGGAGGAATTTCATTAAATGGCGCACAGTTTCCTAAGGGTACTACTACAGTTGTTTGGACAGTAACCGATAATTCAGGTAATACCAATACATGTAGCTTTGATGTAATTGTTAATGATAGTGAGAAACCGGTAGCCGATATAGCAAGTTTACCAGATGTTGTAGCACAATGTGAAGTAACAAGTTTAAGCGTACCAACAGCAACCGATAACTGTTCCGCAGTAAG
>Ga0209013_10000298_pt1 | contig 43326 bp, 39 predicted proteins | sample Cruoilmetagenom2_FD_187291 | JGI IMG/M metagenome (GOLD analysis project Ga0209013, IMG submission 187291) | Oil polluted marine microbial communities from Coal Oil Point, Santa Barbara, California, USA - Sample 2 (SPAdes) (version 2) | ecosystem: Environmental > Aquatic > Marine > Oil seeps ...
ATACCAAAGTGATCCTGTCCAAGCATCTTTGTTTCCTAAAGCAATTGGATCAATTCCATCTTCTTTAAACGCTTTTACAACATTTTCTAATTCTTCAAAAGTCTTTGGTGCTTCTAAACCTTGTTCATCAAACATTGCTTTATTATAGTAAAGCGTCACAATGTTAAGTTCTAATGGTAAACCGTAAGTCTTACCTTCTAGTGCATAAGCTTCTGCAGTACCTGACACGAAACTATCACTAAGTTGTTCTTCAATAACATCGTCTAATGGAGCGAACATGTTACCACCAACATAAGGCTCTAAAAATCCCGCTGCCCAAGTCATACCTACATCTGGAAGTTCTTTAGATGTTGATAAAACTCTTAGTTTGTCTTTATATTGCTCGTTACTCAACACTTCCAGGTCTACTTTAACTCCATCATGTTCTTTTTCGTAATCAGCAATAATTTCATTTACAACATCATAATGCTGTTTAGAGCTTCCTTCTGGCCATAAATGCATAAACTTAATTTCTTTATCACCACTTGAACTTGATGATGTGTCACCTGAATCTGAACACCCTGCCAATAAATAAAATACAGAAGCAAATAATAGAATTTTAATCATTTTGTTGATTTTCATTCTTATTTCCCCCACCCCAATTATTTTTACAACAATATTCTGAATATTGTATGCGTTTTCATTGTAGCAAAGAAAACTAAGTTAGTCTAGTGGATAAACAAAGTTTTTTTATTCTTATTTTATGTGTTAGAATGATGAAAAAAGATAGAAAGAGTTGAAGCAGGATGAAACTGAACTCCAACCAAACATGGAATCATCATGTTGTAAAAAAAGGGAATAAATCGCTAGTTCTAGATAAAATAAAATATAACTCCCCTATCTCCAGAGCATCTGTTGCAAGCCAAGTCGGTTTAAACAAAGGTACTGTGTCCTCTTTAGTAAATGATTTACTGGAGGAACATCTCATCTATGAATCGGGGCCAGGTGAATCTAGTGGTGGAAGAAGACCAGTTATGTTGCTGTTCAATGAAAAAGCAGGTTACTCCATCGGAATAGATTTAGGGGTTAACTATTTACTCGGTGTACTAACAGATCTTAATGGAAATATTCATATGGAGAAGCAAATAACATTTAAAAATCTATCTTATGAAGAGATTGAGATAAAGTTATTTGAGACAATAGATTACCTACTAAAGTCTACTCCTGAATGTCCACACGGTGTAATAGGAATTGGTGTTGGAGTGCCTGGTATTGTGGATAAGGACGACAATATTCTGTTAGCACCGAATTTAAACTGGCGAAATATAAACTTGAAAGAGGTTCTAGAAGACAGATATAATCTTCCAATTATCATAGAAAATGAAGCCAATGCTGGAGCGTACGGCGAAAAAAACTTCGGTGCAGGAAAAGATTTTGAAAATGTTATTTACGTTAGTGCTGGTATAGGTATCGGTGTTGGATTAATACTTAATGACTCTCTTTATAAAGGATCTAATGGGTTTTCGGGTGAACTAGGTCATATGACAATTCAAGCTGGAGATGCTAAATGTCGCTGTGGTAACGAAGGCTGCTGGGAGTTATATGCTTCAGAGCAAGCGCTTATTCGACAGGCAGAAAAGCTAGATATTCCTTCTGATATGCAGGATTTAGAAGGACTAGTCAAACTTGCAGAGAGTGGAAATAGAGAGGTAATTGCATTATTTGAACAAACTGGAGACTATTTAGGTATCGGGATTAATAACATAATAAATATATTTAATCCCCAACAAGTAATTATCGGCAACCGTTTAGCGTTCTCTGAAAAGTGGTTAAAAGAATCGTTAAATAAAAGGGTTTCCAATCAAGCTCTTTGGTTTCAACAGAATGATTTGCAAATCGATTTTTCTGAACTTGCTACAAGGTCTACTGCATTAGGGGTTGCTGCTTTTTCTATCGAAAACTTTTTGAGTGTTAGTATTCAACAAAATACATCCCTAGAACAAAAACTTTTTTAGTCTGATGAATTATCAAAAAATTATGACTTGCCATTTTATTTATTCTAGTGTTATATGTATTGTTGTATTCAAAAAAATTCTATTTCAGGAATTATTAGGAGAATCAATAATACTCTGATTCCTATTTAACACCTTGTATTGTTGGGCAACTACAAAACTTGAAATCAAAAAAACTAGATGCAAAGGATGATGACAATTGACCACTATACGAAATCCTATTTTACCTGGCTTTAACCCCGATCCAAGTATTTGCAGAGTTGGGGAAGACTATTATATTGCCGTTTCTACTTTTGAATGGTTCCCCGGTGTCGGTATTTATCATTCCAAAGATCTAAAAAACTGGCGTTTAGTTTCTCGCCCTCTTAATCGTATTAGCCAGTTGAACATGATGGGTAATCCTAATTCAGGGGGTGTTTGGGCACCTGCCTTATCTTACAGTGAAGGACAGTTTTGGCTAATATTCACGGATGTAAAAGTTACAGAGGGACAATGGAAAGATTGCCATAATTACCTAGTCACTTGTAACACAATTGATGGCGAGTGGTCAGAGCCAATCTATTTGAACAGCTCTGGTTTTGATCCGTCTTTATATCACGATGAATCTGGTAAGAAGTACTTAGTGAATATGAAATGGGATCACCGTCTCCACCATCATAATTTTTATGGTATTGCACTACAGGAATATGATGTGGAACAGAAGAGATTAGTTGGGGAATCTACTATTATCTTTAAAGGTACGGATATTAAATTAGTGGAAGCTCCTCATCTTTACAAAATAAATGACTATTATTATTTGCTAACTGCTGAAGGTGGCACAAAGTACGACCATGCCGCAACTATCGCACGTTCCAAAAACCTAGAGGGTCCTTACGAGGTGCATCCGGATAATCCGTTAATAACATCTTTCCCCTATCCAAGAAACCCATTGCAAAAGTCGGGGCATGCTTCTATTGTCCACACACATACGAATGAATGGTTTTTAGTTCACTTAACTGGTCGTCCACTCCCAAAAGACAACCAAGCATTATTGGATCCTCGTGGGTATTGCCCACTCGGAAGAGAGACTGCTATTCAAAGAGTAGAGTGGAAAAATGATTGGCCTTATGTTGTGAATGGTAATGGACCGTCACTCGAAATTGAAGGACCAGCAATAGAGGAAGTAGTTTGGGAAAAGGATTTTGAGGAGAAAGATGATTTTAACGGAGAACAACTAAACAACCATTTCCAATCGCTGCGTATACCACTTGGGGAACAAATTGTTTCATTAAAGGACAAACCTGGTCATTTACGACTATATGGAAAAGAATCTCTTACTTCTAAATTTACCCAAGCATTTATAGCAAGACGTTGGCAGCATTTCAACTTCACTGCAGAAACAAAAGTAGCCTTTAACCCGAATACTTTTCAGCAATCTGCTGGACTAGTTAACTACTATAATACAGAAAACTGGACAGCACTTCAGATTTCCTGGCATGAGGAAAAGGGAAGAATTCTTGAATTAAGTACATGTGATAACTTCACCTTTGACCAACCACTTAAAGACAATGAAATCCTCATTCCAGCTGAGCATGAATATGTTTATCTTAGAGTGGATGTCCAAACTTCTATTTATGAATATTCCTATTCATTTGATGGAGAAAATTGGACACTAATACCTATTAAGCTTAATTCACATAAATTATCTGATGACTATATTCAAGGGGGTGGCTTCTTCACAGGGGCATTCGTCGGCATGCAATGTCAAGATACATCCGGGCAAAGCCTCCCTGCAGATTTTGATTACTTTATCTATAAAGAAGCTGAATAACTTAAAAGAAGACACCTACGAAGGTGTCTTCTTTTTTAATCATGAAATAACATTGTATCGATTCAATACTTTCTTGCCGAAAAAACCAAATGCTCGATCCATGCAAAAGCCCATTAAACCAAGCACCACTAACCCAACAAATATCCAATCAGTTTGGAAATATAATCGTGCATTCCATATCATAAATCCTACTCCCTGATTTGCAGCTACCATTTCAGCACCAACAATCGCCATAAAGGAAGATCCCATTGCTAATCGAGCACCTGTAAAAATATACGGCAACGCTGCAGGAACAATGACATGTAATAGTATTTGTACACTAGTAGCTCCCATACTTTTAGCAGAACGAATTTTGTCCTCTGAAATAGATAATACACCCGTCAAAGTATTAATCGTTACTACAAAAAATGTAGCATACATGATTAAAAATACTTTTGACTGCTCGCCAATTCCAAACCACATCATAAATAATGTAATAAAAGCTAACGGTGGAATGAATCTTACAAAATTGAGTATTGGTTCGAACAAAGAGCGCACTACTTTATTTGTTCCGATAAATAAACCAATTGGAATAGCAACTAAATTCCCTAGAACCCAACCAGCTAAAACACGGGCAAAACTATAGCCCATGTATACGAATAGAGACCCATCACTCCCTAATACAATTGCAGCCTGGAGTGTAGCAAGTGGACTTGGTAAAAATTGAGGATCTGAGAAATGTGCTGCAATTGTCCAAATCGCCAATAACCCGACCCAAGAGATCAATCCTGTTTTCAACAATTTATTTCCAACACGGAAACTACGTTTTTTCACTTGGATATTGCCCTTTATAATTTCTGTTTGTGCAATGGAATTCATATCATCACCTCCTATTCATCGAAATGTGATTGTATTTGGTTATAAAGTTTATTGAAAGAAACGTCTGTAAGTTGGCGTGGGTAAGCTAAGTCAACCTCATATGTATCAGAGATTTTAGAGGATGGACCAACTGACATAATTCCAATTTTTTGTCCTAGTAAAAGTGCCTCTTGAATATCATGAGTGACGAAAATTACGGTTTTGTTTGTTTCTTGCCAAATACGGATTAACTCTTTTTGCATCGTTCTTCTGGTCATTGCATCTAAAGCTCCAAATGGCTCATCCATTAATAATATTTCTGGATCATTCGCAAGCACACGTGCTAATTGAACACGTTGCTTCATGCCTCCAGACAATTCTTTTGGAAATTTAGCATGGTGCCCTTTCAAACCAGCTAATTCAATGTATTGCTCCACAATTACTTTTCTTTCATCCGTTGGCGTCTTTTTCATCTTTAGGCCGAAGCCTATATTTTCTTCTACCGTTAGCCAAGGGAAGAGTGCTGAATCAGCTGATTGAAACACAAACCCTCTATTTGTTTGATTTCTCTTATTGTCCTCGTGGATCGTTAACTCTCCTCCACTGCTTTCTAAAAAGCCTGCAATAATATTTAATAATGTCGATTTTCCACATCCACTTGGTCCTAACAGAATATAAAACTCACCTTTTTTAATAGTCAGCTCTACCTGTTTCAATACAAATGCCGACTGCTCGCCTACATCGTTTGTGAATGCCTTCGACAAATCTCTAATGACAATTGACTGTTCTTCTTTATTTGCAATTGAAACCATTTATTCCGCCCCTCACTTATTCGTAAGTTACACTTTCTTGAAATGCCTCTCTTAGAGGATCAAGATAAAGTTTTTCCTTCAGGTCATAGGACTCTTTAAGCTTTCCGTTTTCTATAAGCCACTTTTGCATATCTTCTAAATGCGCTAAATCCTCTGTTGTAAACCCTAATACATAATTAATTCGCTTTAAATCTCGTAATGTATCCTCTTGCTTCACCTTTAGTTCCTTATATGCAATATCCGCAACCGCATCCGGATTTTCTTTTACAAATCCAATACCCCGTTCAATTCCTTTAAGGAGGTCCACTGCTTGTTGTTGGTTTTTACCAAATGACTTACTACTAACGAGATAGGAACTTGTTGTTACCCCTGCTGTTGTAAGGTCATCAATTTGGTGAACTCCTTCAATTGACTTAAACTTTTCAATAAGAGCGCCGTTTGTCAGAATGACATCGATACTGCCTTTTTTCATACCTATTAATGCCTCATCTGGAGTACTATATGGGACGTATTCAATCTCATCTTCATCAATGCCCACTACTTCTAAATATTTTGCCCAGTGATATTCAAACACGGTTCCTTTTGCTACGCCAATTTTCTTGCCCTTAATATCCTTCACAGTTTTAACGTCTTTAACTGCTAGTACTTCAGTTTCTTTTGTTGTCTCCTCATTACCTCGCGTAATTGTTCCTAATATCACAATATCTCCGCGATTAATAGAATTTAATAACGCATAGTCAGCGGCAATTCCCGTATCCGTCTGCTTCGTTAATAATGCATTTATCGTGTCTATGCCATAAGCAAAATTGGAGATTTCTGTTTTAATACCATTTGCCTCAAAGTATCCTTCATTTTCTGCTGCTCGAATTTGTAAGGAACCACCTGCTGCCGTATCTATACCTACTCTTACCGCTTGCTGATCTGATGTGGCACCTGCACTGTTTTCATCAGAGCAACCAGCTATAATAATGATAGTAAACAGAAGCAATAGGAATATATTTATATTTTTCATAAATCATTTCTCCTCATCGAATAATATTATCCTAGGAACAATAATTGCCAGTCTTATTGTGAAACTGGCAATTATCATATATAAAATTATTTCGTGACTGGTTTTAATAGTGTTTCGTCGTATCGCGCAACACATAATGCACCTTCACCAATGGATGACGCACCACTAATCTCTACAACTGAATCTGAACCACTAGGCGCTGCATTTGGCACACGGAAGGTTTCAATATTTAGTGGCTTAATTGCAATTTCATTTGGTTTTTCTAATTGCGGTACCCACTCATAAGGAACTCGGTATGCCCGATAAACTGAGTTGGAATTACGTGGGTTTTTATAAGGCGAGACATATTCCCACACAATTTCATGATCCGCGGTAACCTCGAATAATCTGCCGTTAGCGCCTTCTGTAATTAGTGTGTTTCCATTTTCTAAGCGCTGAGCCGAGCTAATATACGGACTATAAAAACGGAAGGCATCTGTTGGGACTTGGAAGTTTGCTTCATGCCCTGTATATTGCCATTCAATCTCTAAGGTAATTGGGTTTATCTCTAGAATTCGAGAGTGATCACGAACTGCAACTTTATTGCCATCAGGTGAGGATGGGTTAATCGCTCCATAACCTCCCCAGCCACCGTTATCAAACACTAAAATATTCCCTTCACCTGGTAGACCCTTCGGAATGATATGTGCATGATGTTGACCGATAATCCATCCTAAATGCTTTAACTCGGGAGTAGAAAAATCTGGTCCAATTTGCCAAACTATTTTCCCAGAACGTTTATCTGTAATTCCAATAATATTAGCTTCTCGAGCGTCCCAAATGATATTATCTGGATGGAAACGTTCATCCCCTGCATCATAAAATTTATTTGGTCCTATTGTTGAAATGGAGTTAATATGCAACCAGTCACCTGAATTGTTCCCAAAAAATCGAAGGTTCGGCTCCTTTTGAATAACAGCCTTCGCTTCTTCCGAGAAACCAAGTTCATCAAAATGGTCACTGAAAGCCCATTCCCACACAATATTTCCTTCCCAATCTACTTCGACAATGACATCATCCAATAAATTATGTTGTGAAATCTCTGGTTTATTTACATCCCTGTGAGCTAAAATCAGCGTATTACCCGAATTTGTTTTTGGTTCTTGACCCGGTGCATAATAACCAACCGAGTTACCTTCACGTTGATAGTCGTGATGTGCACGAGCCAGCCATCTACCCTCATATCCAGGATCTTCAATAAACTCTAGTTTATTGAACTCCCAAACAATATTACCGTCGAAATCCACTTGTACTAAATTCCCCTCATCTTGGAAACCATGCTCCGGATCCCGATTAAATGTATGCCCTAAAACATATCCACCTGGGAAAATTTTGTTTGGAAAGCCTCTTAACCCCTTCCATAAATGAACCTCTTTCCCATTCATGTCTATTAATAACGCTCCCTGTCCTGGAGCTTGGAAAATTGTATAACCGCTCCAAGATTTTTCTGGTGAATAAAGTGTTGCTCCGGTTGGATGTATTGTTGGTAAACCCATAAATTATTTCCTCCTTATTTATAAATAGAAAACTTAACCAAGTTGTTTAATATGATTAAAGATAAAAAAAGAAGAGGCTTCTTACGTCATCTGTTGGATGAAGTAAGAAGCCTCTAGTTCTCTAGTCAGCTAATTTATTTATAGTTTTAATCCCTATTAAACTTGTAGGTTTAATATAAACAATCTTATATAGTAAGTCAATAGTTTTTTAAATTATTCAATTATTTCTTTTAGTTGGTATAAAAAACTCTGTTGTTTTTCTACTGACTCCCTATAGCTTTCATTCATAATTTCATGAAGGCAGTGTTTTTTTGTTGCTTGGTCTATATTCAATTGGTTTAAAAACGCACGGACATTTCCTAAAAACTGAAGGTATGTTGTATATGAATTATCATACTTTTCTTCAAGTTCTGTGCAAATTATTCTCGATAGTGTTGGACTCGCTCCACCTGTTGCCACACTGATCGTTAAATCTCCTCTCGTAAATACCGCAGGCACATGGAAGGTACTCCGCTCAGGATGGTCTACGATGTTAAGTAATGTATTTGGTCCTGCACAATCTGCGACTAACTGGTTTACGATTGAGTCGTTTGTTGCTGCAATGACGATTAAAACATCATTTATATCATTAGATTCAAATGTTTTTCGGTTCCAAAGCAGCTGTTTTTTGTTCCATAAGTGCTCTAATTGTTCGTGAATATCTGGACTAATCACCGTGACTTTGGCACCTGCTTCTAGTAATCCAAGGGCTCGACGGTAGCCGATTTTCCCACCACCAACTACCACTGCCGACTTCCCTGCTATATTCAGCATCATTGAATAATTCTTCATAATCTAGCTATGAAACTCCATTCCGTCTGGTGTAGCTTTTACGTGACCAGCCCGAATCACAAAATCACCGAAGTGTTCTCCTTCATTTCTTTCTTTTGCATATTGGAAAAATAGTGGTCTAAGCGTTTGTAAAATTTCGTCTTCTCCAATGTTTTCACGGTACAATTTACTTAATCGATCGCCAGAAAAACCTGCACCTAAGTATAAATTGTATTTACCTGGACCCTTTCCTATGAAACCTATTTCGCCTAATGCAGGACGTGAACAGCTATTTGGACAACCCGACATACGGATAATAATCTCTTTATCGCGGAGCCCTGCTTCATCGACAATGACCTCTAGTTTATCCAGTAGTATCGGCAAGTAACGTTCTGCCTCTGCCATTGCTAAGCCACATGTCGGGAAAGCTACACATGCCATAGAGTTTCGTCTTAAAGCAGAATAATGAGCACCATCTGTTAAACCATATTGATACAATAATTCTTCTATTTTCTGTCTATCCGCAGCAATTACATTGCTAATTACTAAATTTTGATTTGGAGTTAATCTAAATTCACCCGAATGAACTTTAGCAATTTCTCGTAAACCAGTCATTAATAGATAGTCTTCTACATCTTTCACACGACCATTTTGTATAAATAATGTAAAGTGCGATCTCCCCTCATTACCTTCCACCCATCCATAACGATCTCCATTATGTTCAAAGTGATAGTTGCGAGAAGACGCCAATGTCCAACCTAAGCGAATTTGTAGTTCATCTACAAACCATTCTATTCCACGTGCATCGATTGTGTATTTAAAGCGAGCATTTTTTCGTTCCGAACGGTTTCCATAGTCGCGCTGAATCGTAATCGTTTTTTCCGCAACTTCTAATATCTGCTCAGGCGTGACGAAACCAATAACTTTCCCTAGTTGTGGGTATGTTGTCTTATCACCATGCGACATGCCCATACCCCCTCCCACGGATACATTAAAACCAACGAGTTGACCGTTTTCTAAAATAGCGATAAAACCAAGGTCTTGGGAAAATACATCCACGTCATTTATAGGAGGAACTGCAATTCCAATTTTAAATTTTCGTGGCAGATAAAGTGCTCCATACATAGGTTCCACTTCAGTTTCTTCGCTATTAATTACTTTTTCGCCATCCAGCCAAATTTCATGATAAGCAGTTGTTTTCGGTAATAAATAATCACTTAGCCTAGAGGACCATTCAAATACTTCCGCATGAATTTCCGATTGTTCTGGGTTGGCATTACACATTACGTTTCGATTAACATCCCCGCAGGCTGCTAACGAATCCAATAAGGTGTTATTAATTTCTTGAATTTGCTTTTTCATATTCCATTTTAAAATACCGTGCATTTGGAAGGCTTGACGTGTTGTTAACTTTAATGTGCCATTACCATATTTATTTGCAAGTCTATCCATTTCTATCCATTGAGCAGCTGTTGCTACACCTCCAGGAGTACGCACACGAATCATAAACTGGTAAGCAGGCTCTAGTTTTTGACGTTGACGCTCATTTCGAAGATCTCGGTCATCCTGCAAGTAGCTGCCGTGAAATTTCAACAAGCGGTTATCATCGTCTGGTATACCCGAGCTAATAGGATAGTTCATTGTATCAGTAAGGGAACCACGAAGATAATTACTTTCATCTTTTATCCGTTCTACATCACTAGGATTACCAGGTTGCGGTGGTAATGTAATTTTCTCAGTCATTTGCTTAAACTCCTTTTTCGATTTGTACTTTCATGATTTACCACTAATAGATGGATTAATGTTCTAGCCAATACAGATATAAATTTTCACCTATAAAATTTAAATCAGTCGAATGTAGGTAATCATCGGTCACTAACAATAATAAATGGTCAAAATATACTTGAATTCACGCCCAATCTTAGCCCAGGGCTTATCAAGATTAGTACACATCACGTTGATACCGTTTTTGCTGTTGTAGGTTCTGTATATAAGCGACTGCCTCTTCAGAGGTTTTTCTACCCTGTTCCTCGATAATTTTCAGCAATGTTGCATGAACATCAGTAGCCATATGCTTTTCGTCGCCGCAAATATAAATAACAGCTCCATTTTCTATCCATTTATATATTTCTTCTGCTCGCTCTTTTAGACGATGCTGCACATAAACCTTTTGCTCTGTATCCCGTGAAAAAGCGACATCCATTCGTGTTAACACACCTACTTTTAGCCATCTCTGCCATTCTGTTTGATAAAGGAAGTCCGTAACAAAATGCTGATCTCCAAAGAACAACCATGACTTTCCTCCGGCACCCAGTTCTTCTCTCTCCTCTAAGAACGCTCGATAAGGAGCAACTCCTGTCCCTGCTCCAATCATGATTATTGGCGTTTCGGAATTTTGAGGGAGTTTGAAATTTGGATTATGATGGACATACACTGGTAATGTATCACCAACTTCTACTTGATCTGCACAGGCACCTGAGAATACACCTTCTCGCTCACGACCATTCACTTCGTATCGTACAGTTCCAATTGTTAGATGAACCTCATCCGGATTTGCTTTTTGGCTACTTGCAATGGAATATAATCGAGCAGGTATTTTACGTAAAGTAGAGATAAATTCACTTGCTGATATTGTCCACGGTTTAAAATCCTGTGCAACGTCTAGCAGATCTCGACCGTATAAATACTCTCTTAACTGCTGTGTATTCTCTACTTGAAGCAAATCGTGGAGTTGAGAACTGGATGTAAAAGACGCTAATTTTGTTAATAGTGGCTTTGACAGTACAGTAATTTCAAAATTAGAGATTAATGCATCCTTTAGTGATTGTGCTGGGCTATCTTTCATTTGAATTTGTTCTTCTTCATCCCAGCCTAGCTCTGCAATTAATGCAGCTACTAACGCCTCATTGTTTTTCGGATATATCCCTAAACTATCACCAGGTTCAAACTGTAAATCGGCATTTTCTAATGATAATTCTAAATGCTGTGTTTCTTTATTTGATCCGCGTCCATTCAAGTTTAGATTTTCTAGAACCTGTGCCTGAAAGGGGTTTTTACGTGAATAAATAAATTCTTCTGTAACTATCTCTGTATCTTGATGTAGTTTTACTGATGCCGAAGAGCTTCCTGTTATTAATTCATTTAGTTTTCCTTGCACATCCGTTAACCAGTTATCCGCTGCATCGTCGAAATCCAAATCACAGTCAACTCGTGGAGCTATTCTCGTTGCTCCTAATGCAGCTAAACGTTCATCAAACTCTTTTCCTGTTTGGCAGAACTTCTCATAAGAACTATCACCCAATGAAAGAATAGAGAACTGTAAGTTATCCAATTTTGGTGCTCTCTTACTCGCTAGAAATTCATGTAATTGAATTGCATTGTCAGGTGGATCTCCCTCTCCTTGTGTACTGACTACTATTAGCAAATGCTGAAGTTTCTTCAATGAATTTAGTTTAAAATCAGACATGGAAACGAGTGTAACTTCGAAATTATCAGCTTGAAGATTTTTTGCGAATTTCTTTGCTATGGACTGACTATTTCCTGTTTGAGATCCAAATAGGACAGTCACTTCTTTAGTCGCAGTAATTGCGGAATTAGTAATAGCTTGCACTTCATCTCCACTAATTTCCTCAATCGGAAAACTCCCCGTAGGAGAAGCACTTAAATAACCGTTTAACCATATTTTTTGTCCCTCTGTTAATCTCGGTAATATTTGATTTAAGAGTTTTACCTGTTCCTCATCAAATGGACTATTAATCACTTGAAGTTGCAAATTATTCCACCTCACAAAACATTAGTATTCTTGTAACTTCTATTTCTATTTCAATCTAATTTTTTCGTTTTTTTCGATTTGAACTACATAATTGTCTTGAATAACTAACGTTACTGAACCATGACTCATAGCTGTTAAAATCTTTTTTATATTTTCAAGGGATTGCTCATGATTTTTTTGCTTTTTTTCCACTTATTTTCATCCCTTCTAAAAATAATTATATTAAATACTCAACTTCCCTTAACTGTTCCACTCTCTCCACAAGTACATCCTCGACGTGGTAATCATAACCAAGACTTTTACATAAGACCAACCGCTGTCGAATTTGAGTACTGGAAGCAATCTTTTTTTCAATGCTTTTTAAAAGAATACCTGTGAATAGTAAATATGGAATGATAAATACTTGATGTGTGCTCTTTTGTATATTGGTAAGAGCCTCTTCAAAGGACTGACCAGCCCCATATAAAAAACACGTATCTACTTGTCGGAAAAAATACCTTTCTTCTAAAAGCTGTGCAATTTCTTTTAAATCATGCTCTACTGTTGGGTCACTACTCCCCCGTCCAATAAGTAACACGTTTGCGTCCTTTCTAATAGGGATTAACTGTTCCATTATTCGCTCGTATAAACTATCCACGAGCTTCGGATGTACCCCAAAGGGTCGACCATATGTAAACTCAATATGTGGGTACCTAGCTTTCCCTTTATGAATCTCGAGAGGAATATCCTCATTTGCGTGATTGGCAGTCAACAATAGTATTGGAACTACTGCAATTTTAGTAGCACCACGCTGTACACATCGCTCAATCCCTTCACTAATACTAGGTTTCACTAGCTCAAGAAAAGAAATCTCTTGAATATTCACCTCAATTCGCGGCTTCGTTCGTTCTATAAAAGAAATAGCTTCATCCGCTCCAGATTTTATTCGACTACCATGCCCCACGTATAAAATTGCCTCCATTCTCCACTCCCCTTTCAAAGAACGCATCTCTCTTAAACAATCAATTCTTTTACTGGATTAACTAATGTTTGTTCGAACCATTTAATTTTGTCCCGCAGTTTTACTACTTCTCCTACAATAATCATACTGGGATTTTGTATGGCTTCTGATCTTGCTATATCTACAATCGTAGCGAGTGTACCAGTTACTGTTTGCTGAGCCTCTGTTGTTCCCCAGTGCACTAGTGCAACAGGGGTATTTTGGGATCTCCCATGCTTTGTTAACTGTTCACAGATGTAAAGTAAATTACCAACACCCATGTAAATTGCAAGTGTATCGATTCCTTTAGCTAAGCTTTCCCAATGAATAGAATCCTCTTTACCTTCACGCATATGCCCAGTCACTATGGCAAAACTGGAGCTTAACTCTCGATGTGTCACTGGAATACCTGCATACGCCGGTGCTGCAATCCCCGCAGTAATCCCCGGCACAACTTCAAACGGAATATTGTAATCTACTAGTACTTCCGCTTCCTCAGCTCCCCTTCCAAATATAAATGGGTCTCCACCTTTTAGTCGTGTTACGATTTTCCCTTGTTTCGCATACTTTACTAATAAAAGATTGATCTTTTCTTGAATCATTGCATGACAATTTGGTAGCTTACCACAGAAAACTAAATTTGCCTCTGGCTTTGCATACGACAGTAGTTCCTTATTCACTAAACGGTCATATAAGATAACATCCGCCTCCTGAATGCATTTCAACCCCTTTACTGTTATTAAATCCACACTTCCTGGTCCTGCTCCTACTAAATAAACTTTTCCCAAAAGATCGCCTCCTTTGTTATGTATCCATATGTACAAACTTTAAAAAGAGTAAAATAAATAGGCGACTTTAATGGTGTCCCAATTAAAATCGCCTCTATTTTTTAGTCAGCAATTGTTCTATTTAATTTTCCACTTGTAATAATAGATATTTTTTCTGACTTATCAGTCAATAAATATTGTTTTTTATATTAAACTAATAAAACCAATTAGTCAACTAGGTTTTAGAGATTGTTTTAACTCATGTATCGTATTTACTTTTACTGTTTGAGGATATGCTTATTTTTGAAAACATACTACTGCAGCAAAAATTTTTACATCTTTTCAGTATTTCAAACCATATTAAGTAAGCATCAAAAAATCGTCGAGAGGGGTTTTCTTATGAAAAATGGTACTCATCTAGGAGCTAATAAAAGAGGTTCTATGGCGAGACGACCAGCAACTAGTAAGAAAGAAGAGATTTCTCTAGAGTTAGCTGAACTTGGTTATTTAACACCAAAGCAAGGTTCAATGTCTCCAAATCGACGTGATATGAGTGAGAGGGATAGATCTTACTAAATCGCAGATGTCAAAAACGGCCACAACAATTCGTTGCGGCCGTTTTTTGTACTTTTATTTTTGACTTTGATATACCCATTGTTGCAAGGGTTTTTGATAGTGCAATATCATCCAGCCTAATATTCTCCCAATAAAATAAGCAGCTATAAGTGTACCAAAGCCAATAGATCCAAAAGACTGTATAAAAACTAATCCAAGTGTAACCGCTACAAGAACATTCAACAAATCACCCGTTATTTTTGCTTTACTAAACTTTATGTTGAATCGTTCACTAATAACATACGTTAATGCATCATAGGGCATTAGTGGTAGTTTTGCAGTGAAATAACCAATTAACCCAGCCGATACGACAAATAAACTAATGATTAGATATACACATTTTAATACGATAGATTCAGGTGCTGGTAGCAATTGTACCAAAAATAGAGTTGCATCCATAAAAGTTCCAAATAAAATCGATATAATTAGTTGAAGTATGAAATCTTTTATATCAATACGTTTGTTTAAAATAATTTGAACAAAAATAAATAATATATTAGCAAGGACTGTTGTAATGCCGATTGATAGCCCTGTTGTTAACACCAGCGCATATGCCAAAGAAGAAACAGGCGATACACCAAGTCCTGCTTGAATCGACAAACTAACACCAAGTGTCAAAAAAAATAAGCCACCTATGTACAACACAAGGCGCTTCATAGTAACATTCTTATGTTTCATAAATAACCTGCTTCCTTTTTGAACTCCTATTAATCATACCACCGCATTCAAGATACGAAAAATATATATATGATAAACTATTCATATGTAGATACATATAACGGAGGTACATAAATGGATATTCGACAATTATATTACTTTAGAGAAATTGTAAACCAGTCTAGTATTTCTAAAGCTGCAGAAACACTTCATATCGCACAGCCACCACTCAGTCAGCTCTTAAAAAAATTAGAAACAGAGCTTGGTACAACTTTAATCCATCGGTATCGTAAAAAATGGGAACTGACTGAAACAGGGGAAACATTATATCATTATGCGGAGCAAATGATTATGCAAATGCAGGATGTGAAACAAAGAATTCAAGAAGTAGAACAAGGCATAGCTGGAACTGTTCGTATTGGAGTTTCTTCCGCATGCTCGAATTTGCTGATCGACTATATTAGCTTGTATAGGAAACAATATCCAAATGTTAAAATCAATATTATCAACGGTAACTCCGATGAATTATTAAAACGACTCGAACAAAGAGAAATAGATCTGGCATTCCTTTTACGCCTGAATAACAGCGAACGATATGAGATAAAGGCATTAAAAAAACAACCTTATGTCGTAATTGTCCCAGCTAGATGGGCAACTTCATTCTCCGATTCCCACGTGACATTTAAACAAATTTCCAAATTTCCCTTTATCATGTTGGGGGCAATTGAAGGACATTCTTTTCATGCAGATATACGTAGAGCGTTTGAAGAACATCAGATAGAACCAAATATTATAATTGAGTGCAAGGATATATCTATGGTAGCATCACTTGTTAGTAAAGGTTTAGGAGTATCCATCATTCCAAGTATGGATTATGCTGCTACCTTTTTTGAAGATTTAACCCTGTTCGAATTAAAACAGTTTAACTATAGTGTGGAACCTGTCATCTTAAAACTAAAAGATGCTCCTACCTCAAAAGTAGCCACTCAATTTTGGGATGGAGTAGATTAAAAAGGATATGTGAAGCAAAATAAGCCTGGAAATATTTTTCCAAGCCTACTTTTCTATACAAGCTAGCTAATAATTTTAACATAGCAAAATTTATTTTTGGGTTAATTTTCTTTTGAAGAATTTTTCCATCCATATAATTCATTCTTTTTAATGTAGTTATAGCAATTTATGGGCAACAGATATTTTGCCTCTCCACCAATCGCAAATTCATCACGGATATAAGTAGAACTGATCTCCATAGCAATACCTTTATCGATTAAATGGAATGTGCTTCCATCATCGTTATTGCGAAGCAAAGGGGAACTACTAATTGCTTTCAACATATCAATGCCATCTCTAGCCATGACAATAAACTTATTTTCATTCACTAATTTATCTGCGTTACCCCATTTACCATCTCCGATATCGACTAACAAGTCAGCTCCCATAATGAAATATAAGTCATCCTCTGGATATACTGTCTTTAAGTGCCTCATTGTCTCATAGGTGGAAATTTTCCAGGCATCTTGCTTCATTTCAAAATCATCTAAGGTAAATTTTTCATCAGACTTAATCGCCATTTCTAACATGTTCCAGCGATGTTCATCATCCGTCTTCATTGTCTTATCTTTTCTTTTATTGGAGCAAGGTAAAAATATAACCTTATCTAATTTGCAACGATTAGCTATTGTACTTGCTGTAAAAAGATGTACATTGGTAATAGGGTCAAAGGATGACCCATAAATTCCTATCTTAGCCATAAGATTTCCTCCAGATAATTAATTTAGTTGAATCGTTTAAACACTGTCATTCACCTTGCTCTACTTTTTCTTTTACCTGTTGAATATTAGCCATTTTGTTATCCCAACATTTCTGACTTAAGTCAACTGGGTATTCTTCTGGATTCAGTAGTCGTTTATATTCATCCCATAGGAATGACAAGTTTTCTTTAACATCTTGTTGAATTTCTATGATTCCTGGCAATTCATACACTTGCTTCCCGTCTACGAATACGTCATGATGAAGTTCTTTTGCTTCATAATTTGTCACAAACTTACTAATATACGTATGAACCGGATGGAACATTTTCAGTTTTTCTTGTAGTTCTGGTTTTTCATCATCCATAGCGATATAATCACCTTCTGACTTATTACTAGTCAGGTTAATAATGCGGTAGACTTTTTTGAGTCCAGGTGTAGTAACTTTCTCTGGGTTTCCGGAAATCTTAATGGTATCTACCATATTCCCATTATCATCTTCAATAGATACTAATTTGTAAACTGCTCCTAATGCCGCTTGGTCATAAGCAGTAATTAGTTTGGTACCAATTCCCCAAGCATCAATTTTAGCTCCTTGGTGTTTTAATTGAGAGATAGTATATTCATCCAAATCATTTGATGCGACAATTTTCGTCTGTTTGAAACCGGCTTTGTCTAACATCTTTCTCGCTTCTTTGGATAAATACGCCAAGTCACCACTATCAAGTCGAATTGCTTTGAAGTTGATTTTATCACCTAGCTCTTTTGCTACTTTGATAGCAGTAGGAACTCCAGATTTTAAAGTGTCATAAGTATCCACTAAAAAAGTACAATCTTTATGTCTTTTTGCATACTTGTGAAATGCGGTATACTCATCGCGATAAGCTTGAACCATAGAATGGGCATGCGTACCAGATACAGGGATATCAAATAATTTTCCCGCTCGCACATTACTAGTTGCTTCAAAACCTCCGATAAAGGCTGCTCTTGTTCCCCAGATTGCTGCATCCATCTCTTGAGCACGTCTAGTACCAAACTCCATAGCTGTCTGATCACCAATCACTTGTTTCATCCGAGAAGCTTTCGTCGCTATTAACGTTTGATAATTAACGATATTCAGTATAGCTGTCTCTATCAACTGTCCTTCCGCTAAAGGAGCTTCAATACGTAGCATAGGTTCGTTATGGAAGACCAATTCTCCTTCTTTCATCGAACGAATCGTGCCAGTGAATTTTAGGTTTTGCAGATATGCTAAAAAGTCTTCCCCATAGCCTAGTTCCTTTTGAAGATACTCTATATCACTCTTTGTGAATTGAAAGTTAGAAATATACTCGATAATTCTTTCTAATCCTACATATACCGCGTATCCGTTACCGAATGGCAGCTTTCTAAAATACACCTCAAATACTGCTTTGCGGTTGTGTATATTATCTTCCCAGTACGTTTCTGCCATATTAATTTGATATAAGTCGGTGTGTAAGGCTAACCCGTCATCTTTATAAGTCTTTGTCATATTAAACCCTCCATTTTTTTGTGACTAGTCGCTATTTAGATTTAGTTCTATCTGATCTCTGCACCGATGCTATTTTGGAAATGGCCTAATGCCCATTCATGGCCTAGTTGGTTGAAGCTTGCAACAGCATCTTTATAGATGACTATCTTAAACCCCTTGTTATAAGCATCCACTGCTGTATGAAGGATACAAATATCCGTACATACACCAACTAGGTGAACTTCTGTGATTTGTCTTTCCCTAAGTTTTAACTCTAGGTCGGTACCAACAAAAGCAGAATACCTCGTTTTGTTCATCCATGAGACTTGTTCATTGTTTCGGTTGTTCTCATATACATCTTTAAGTACTCCGAACAAATCTCTTCCTTTGGTTCCTTCTATATTGTGAGGTGGAAATAACTTAGATTCAGGGTGGTACTGATCATTTAATTGATGAGTATCAATAGCAAATACCACATAGTCTCCATTCGCTATAAAATCTTTAGTCACTTGTACAATGGTTCCCTCAATATCCTGCCCAGGTTTACCACATGTTAAAGCACCATTGTCTGCTACAAAATCCACTGTATAGTCAATATTTAATAATACCTTTTTCATCATTCATCGCTCCCTTATATGAAGTTAATTATTAATTATTTAACTGTTAATCACTAGATCGAAAAAAATTAATAGTTTGCATTATAGATGGAAACAAAAGGCTCGAAGTTGGTGAATTTATATAATTGTGCTTTGTTTTTTGACCATCTATTAGATTTTTTAAACTCCCCATCGATCATTACTTTTTCTATGAATGGTAGGGATGGCGCTTTTCTGAAAAACTGAGAATCCAACTTAATCCATGAGTCATCTAATACGGTTAATAATACGCCTTGTAATTCGGACAACACGAATTCTTTGGGTAAAAAGTTCTTTGCTAATGTAGTGAGTGCCATGTCTTTTTTTATAATCCAAATAGCATCTGCTATTATTTGTTCGTGGTCGAAAGCAAGTTCCAACTGTCTGATTTCTTCTAGAGTGAATAATTGAACATCTGATGCATCATCCGCTGCTTTGCGTTGGACTAATTGATTTTCAGGTACGATAGCATAATGGGCATTTGAGATAATCCAAGCACGTTTGTCACGACCTGGTTTGTCATAAGTGCCAAAATGTTTTATCTTGAGATTAGTTACCCCTGTCTCCTCTTCTAACTCTCTCGATGCTGCTTCAAATGCTGTTTCATCTGGTTGAACAAAGCCACCTGGTAATGCCCATTTACTACCTTCTACGTTAGGCTCGCCTTCTGCGTCCTTCTCTGCTCGTTGTATCAACATCAACTTTAACTCTTTTACTGGAGGTTTATGCTTTTCTACCTCGGTTGAAATGATGGTAAATACAGCGATGTCGCTAGTGTATCCATCTGGTGTTTTATATTTGGTTGTATCGTAGTTTTCTAACATTTCTTCTTCAGTTGTATATTTACCCATTATTTTTACCTACCTTTCTATTTTAATTGTCTTTTTAATTATTAATTAACAGTTTGTTGTTTGTTAATTATATAATACACATAAGTATTTATAATTGCAAGAATTTTATCTATTTTATTCACACAAAATAATTTTGCTGAATTTTTTACTTTGAAATAAGTAAATAGTTCATCTTTTTATTATTCAAGTGGCAGCTATCACCCTCCAGCAATAGCTATTTACTTTACTAAAATAGTTCAGCCTTTCATCGAAAAAAGATCTCTTTCCGTTCTTAGGCACATGTTGAAAGAAGATTTCACCATCTCCGAACAATATCAACCAGTCGATTCAACAAAATAAAAAGAAATTTCCTTTTGGATTACAGTAAATACGACCATAATTTTGAATGGTCTTATACCATAAATTCAAGGAAATTTCATATGTAAGCAGTTTTTAAACAATAGCCTGTTGGAACTTAATGTTATGCTTGTGACTTATGATGGAAAGGGCATTTCCCTTGTATCGGCTCAATATCATCACCGATGAAGGATTGCTTCCATTCATTATGCGTCGGATCCCCGAAGTGGCCAATATCCGGGTGCTTAGGAAGCTTATCCCAAACCTCTACGCGTTTACGAACCTTATCACGTGACATAATACCACCTTTTTCAGTTCCCTCTAATCCTTCAAAAATCTTGCGAGGTTGAAATCCGAGAACCATTGCATTTCCTAAATGACGTGTCTTCCGCTTCTTATATGCAGGAGCATTTCCAAACACGAAAATTGGCTCGCCATTGAACCGGAAATCCCATAAATAGTGATCGGGGTCGCGCGGACTGTCTTCTGGCCATTCAACTTCATCGACTTCATGTAAATATTGAAGAATATCCCAAAATTGCTTTCGGTAATCTTCAATGGAGCCTTCTTGCTCAAAAGGTTCAACAAATACAAAGAGACCATGCCTTTTATAATTCGGTAATTTAAACAAATCTAAAAAGCCTTCTACAGCAGCAGGTAGATTACTCCAGTCCTCTTGACTAATATAAGCATAGCGAAGCTCGCCTTTCATTTCTCCGCTCATTCCAAAAAAACAAGGAAAAGTCTTATCCGTTACTGTATTATGAAAAGTTTCGTATTCCTTATATAGCCAACTTGGCAAGTCAGTTCTAGTATGAAAATCCTCTTTTGTTAATAAAGCTTTTTCCTTCGTAATCATACAATCTCCTCCACTATCCTAATTACATCTCTTAGTCTTGTCTGTACCCCATTCTAAATTTCTTAAAACAACAAAACTCTTTGGAAAATAAACTTTAAAAATAGGTTACACAATAAAAATATAGGGAATAGAAGAGTAAAGAATATAAAATAGTGGAGGACTCTTTATGGTAAAAATAATTGAAGATCAATCTCAAATTAATTGTCAAAGTGAATATGGAACACTTCAAAAAGTCGTCTTATGCGAACCACAATATATGGAAATTAAAGAAGTAATAAATGATGTTCAGAAACAATATGTAAATGATAATATTGACCGTTCACTTGCTATTTCGCAACATCATCAGTTTGAAGAAACTTTACGTAAAGCTGGCGTGGAAGTGATTAAATTACGACCAAGTAAAGACCATCCAGAACAAGTCTTTACAAGAGATATTGGATTTACTTTGGGTAATCACTTATTTATTTCCGAAATGGCAAATCCAATTCGTCAAGGTGAAGAGAAAGTGTTAGCTCATTGGATGAATGAACATGATATTTCTTATAAAAAGCTTTCAACGCACTCCATAGAAGGTGGAGATGTTATCGTGGATGGCAATCGCGTTTTTATAGGGATTAGTCACCGTACATGTATGGACGCAATTACAGCTTTGCAAAAAGAGCTACCGGATTTCGAAATTCAACCCATTCCTTTTAATCCAAAATATTTGCATCTAGACTGTGTATTCAATATTCTTTCCTCAAAAGATGCATTGATTTATACTGATGCACTCGACTCAAAAATTGTAGAGCTATTATCGAGCATGTATAATTTGATCGAAGTGAGTGAAAGTGAGCAGTTCTCCATGGGTACGAATGTATTGTCTATTGGTAATAATCGTGTGCTTAGTTTGCCAATCAATCATGAAGTAAATAAACAGATGAGACAGCATGGGTATGAAGTATTAGAGGTAGATTTTTCGGAAATTATTAAATCTGGCGGATCTTTCCGGTGTTGTTCAATGCCAATTGAACGGCTTCAATAAAAGTATATTTACTTAACAGGCCCATACCTTTTCTAAAGGTATGGGCCTGTTATATTTCGGTATAATATTAATTAGAAAGGATTTGTAGCTAATAGACTAGCTGTTTTCACGTAAATTCTTGGATTTAATTTTAATTGCGACACAATGAACTCTGCTATATCTTCTGGTTGCATAAATTGTTCGATTTTATCTTTATCCACTAGAGAAGAATTTGTAGCAAGCTCTGTTACTACTGTACTCGGAGTCAATGCTGTCACGCGTATATTATTTCGGCGAACTTCTTGAGCCAATGACTCTGTAAGCCCAATAACACCAAATTTAGATGCACTATAAGCACTCGAACCAGGTGCTCCATTTAACCCATTTGTAGAAGAAATATTAATAATATCTCCTCCATTTTTTTCGATCAATTGTGGAAGTACTGTATGTGTTACATAATATGTACCCATTAAGTTAACATCGATAATTTTCTTCCACTCTACAGGATCTGTATCTACCAGTTTCTCAAATCCACCAATTCCTGCATTATTTATTAATATATCAGCAGTTCCCAACTCATTTGTTAATTTCTCTATAGCCTTTTTCACTTCTTCTAATGAAGAAACATCTGCTGGGGCATAAGCTACTTTAACATTTAAGCTGCCAATTTCTTCAGCTACACCCTTTAATGCTTCCTCTGTTCTTGCAAGTAATCCAACGTTGACTCCTTCTTTTGCCAAAGCAATAGCTATTGCTTCGCCAATACCTCTTCCTGCTCCCGTTACAAATGCAACTTTTCCTTTTAATGATTGTCCCATTTTTAGCAACTCCTCTATAATTGTTAAACTACCCTTATCATAGTCCTGTAATATGAAAAATTCCAATTAATTAACTTCACTAAAAAAGCGAAGCTCCACTGCTTTAGTTGTCAGCCAAATTCTTATTTATAAATGTCGAGGTATTAGTTATCATTAACAATAGAATCTGCTTTGACATCTCCAATGGAGTTTCCACACAACCATTTTCAAGCCATCTTATCATCACAGCCGCAACACCATGTGCCCGGTAAACATTTAACCAGGAGCTTTCAAGATGAAGCTGTTCTGAAATTTCAAACTGGTATTCTTTAATAAATAATTCTTCAATTGTTTTTGCTAATTGATGGCGAAAATCTACACGAATATGGCTACTTAATAATATAGAATACAACCTTTGCTCCTTTAAAAAGAAATGAAATACACTTATCTCCTCTGGTTTCATCTCCAATAAATTTACCCTTAGTGTACGATTGTATGGCTTTCTAATTTCAATTTTTAGCCCATCTAAGGTTTCTTGTATAATTTCATCTAATAGATACTCTTTTGTCCCAAAGTTATTATAAAATGTTCCTCGATTATAATTTGCCATTTTAACAATTTCCGTGACACTAATATCATTAAAATCCTTATCTCCTAATAGAGATATAAATGTGGATTTTAAAATTTCTTTGGACCGTTGAATTCTCTTATCTGCAAATTCGTTCATATGTACCTCCGTGAATAGTTATTTTATTGCACAAAGTAAGGTTGTTTGTTTATTAATGAACAATCATAGATGTTCTGTTTCTTGTAATGTTATTATCCCACACTAAAATAGAAGTGTAGACAAAATAATATGGAGGTTTAATATCATGACATTTCCAGTTTTAGAAGGTAAAGTAGCAATCGTTACTGGCGCTGCAATGGGTATGGGGAAAGATACGGCTGTACTATTTGCAGAAGCAAAAGCAAAAGTCGTTATTGCAGATTTTAATGCAGAAAAAGGACAAGCTGTAGTAGAAGAAATTAAAGCTGCTGGCGGTGAAGCATCATTCGTTAAAGTGGATATTTCTAATTCCAAAGAAGTTCAAGCAATGGTTAAGTTTACTGTAGATACGTACGGCAAATTAGACATTGCAGTTAATAACGCTGCTCTTACACCGGACGATAAGCCAGCACATGATTTCGATGAAGACTATTGGAACCGTTTAATCGGCGTTGACTTAACAGGAACAGCATTATGCCTAAAATATGAATTAAAACAAATGAGAGAACAAGGGCAAGGTGGTTCTATTATTAATATCTCGTCTGTGAGTGGATTCCGTCCACAGCCAGATAACATTGCCTATGTTGCTGCTAAACACGGTGTAGTAGGAATAACAAAAGTGGCTGCCTTAGAAAATGGACCATTGAATATTCGTGTAAACTCTGTTGCACCAGGTGCAATTGATACTCCGATGCTTCGTGGTGCATTAGATCAATTCGGATTTACAGAGGAAGAATATGCTCCACAGTTAAGTTTGTTAAATCGTTTTGGTCAACCCCGCGAAATTGCTCAAGCTTCTCTATGGTTAGCATCTGATGCATCATCTTACGTGACTGGTACAACTATTCATGCGGATGCAGGATATACTTCACGTTAGTATACTAAACAAAAGAGCCGAGAGAAGTGAAGATCACTTTTCTCGGCTCTTTTTAGTCTTCTACTGGTAACCAGCCTTTTACATTCATCAGTCTATCCCATAATGGATCTGGGATAACTAATTCTTCTTGCGCATGTCTAGAAAGAGTTTTGCGTATTTCATCTTCCTGACCTGCTTGAACTTTTTCCATCCATTTTGGTTCCATCAATAATTCTCGACCGAGCGCAATAAATGGTACACCCGTTTCTAGTGCTTCTACTACTTCATCTGGTGTATGCAATGAACCTACCCCTACTACCGGAGTACGATTTCCTATTTTTTCATGTATTTTAATAATTCTTGACTCTGTTTTGTCTTTTTCACGGAAGGAGCCATTCCAGAAATGATTAACAGACACATGTAAATAGTCTAAGCCCTGATCAGCTAGTTTATCTACAAAATGAAGAGTATCTTCCAATTGAATTCCTGGATTACTACCCTCTTCTGGGGATATTCGATAACCGACAATAAATGGTTTTTTTGCATATTCCTTTACTGCTCTTTTAACAGAATCTACGATTTCTATAGGAAACTTCATGCGATTTGCAAGAGATCCACCCCATTGATCTTCTCTTCTATTTGAATGCGGTGAGAAGAATTGCTGTAATAGGTATGTGTTTGCTCCGTGGATTTCTACCCCATCAAAACCTGCTTCAATTGCACGTCTTGTAGCATCTCCAAAAGCTTGGATTGTCTGATTAATTTCATCCTCAGTCATATCTCTCGGAACTATTGCCCCTTCACGGTCCGCAGCAACGGCACTAGCAGAAACGGGTTGTTGGTCTGGTAGTAATTCGGCTGGTGACTGTCGGCCCCCATGATAAATTTGGATAATTGCTTTTGTTCCATTCGATTGAATAGTCTGCGCAAGTTTTTTTAATCCTGGAAGGAATTTATCATCGTCTATACTAAATTGTCCAGGAAACCCTTTACCGCCCTTGATCACATACGCACAGGCAGTTATAAATGTCCCGACACCACCAGTTCGCTCTTTATAATATGCAAGCTCTCTTTCAGAAACTTCTCCACTATCATCAGAAGAATAGTGAGTCATCGGAGCAACCATTATTCGATTCTTTACTTCTACACCAGATGGAAATGTAAAATCTTGAAATATCTTTTCGTATTTTTGCTTCATTTTATTAACTCCTTTACTAGCCATTCCTAAGAAGGACAAATGTTTTACTTTATTAATACTACAGAAGTTAACTATAATCTTCCAACAATCTGTCACACAAAAAAATCCCTATGCCCCACACTATCTAAATAGTATGCGTTATAGGGATTTATTTATTGCTCTGATCTAATTTTTTCTATCTCCTTCACCCAATCGGCTATGTTTTGATGTATACGCTCATATTCTTCATCGACCTCTTTGTCTTTTTCAGATTTTAATTGTTTATACTTCTTTAAAGTTCGCCATATACCAGTTTGCCCTGGAACATAACAGCTTTACGCTCTGGAGTGCGAGCTACAGCTTCTGCTGAGCAAGAGGCCTCCACAAATACAAAATCAGCGGCGTCTCCAACTTTTGGCCATTGCACATCCCCTGTATCTGATAGGGGGATTATTCCACCGGTTATGAATTTCAATGAATTAGCTAGTCCACGTTCGTCTCTTTTTCCATAAATTTCACTGTAGCGTGCTACTTTTTCTAGCAGATCTCCAGTTCCATACGGTGACCAAGAGTCATAAAAGCCATCACAGCCAAAGTGAACGTTTACTCCGCTCTGTTCAAGTAGACCTACAGGAGGCATAGTTTTTGTAATTGGTACCGTTGACATGATAGCCATTCCGTTTTCAGATAGTTCTTTTGCTATTTTCTCTTGTTGGGCTATTGGCACTTCACCCAAATTAAAAGCATGACTAATTGCTACCCGATTCTGCCACTTGGCTTCTTTTGTTAATTCAATTAGCTTTTCGGTAGTATAATAACCTACCTGTCCACTATCATGCAAATGGATATCGATATCTGCATCAAATTCAGAAGCTATTTCCATCATTTTGTCTAGTGATTTTTCAATGTTCCTGTCAATACCCGCTGGATCTAACCCGCCTACCATTGTTGCACCGGAACGCATTGCTTCTTTCATCATTCCTGGGACATTACTGTTTATTAGACCATGTTGGGGGAAGGCAACAATGTCATAGCTAAGTTGATGAGAATGAGCTTCTAGTGCTAATCGGATACCTTCCAAATTTTTAAGCCCAATATACGGATCGATATTCACATGGGTTCGGATATGGGTCGCCCCTTTTGACTGTAGTAAGCGAATCATTGACGTGGCACGTTGTTCAGCTGTTTCTGCAAGTTCGGATAATTCAATTGCTTCTAAATTCAATCGCTCTATTAGATTAGATACAGGTTGGCAGGCTTTCCAGTCAAGTGAAAGATAAGTCTTATCTAAATGGTTGTGCATCTCTTTGAACGAGGGCAATGCCAGTAGCCCTTGAGCGTCAAAAGTCAGGAATCCTCCTTCAATCGACTCCTCTGCTGGTTGCTTTCGTGCAATTCTACCATTTTCAATTTTTAAGTGATAAAGCGAAGTGCGAGTTTCCACTGAACTATTTGAGCTGGTATTCAGTCCTTCTTCTAAAAGCACGTTTTTTATCCATACTATTGTACTCATTAAGGTTCCTCCTACGACTTCACTGCTATTGAGGCAGTTTGTTTTTTATTTCTTGACCTTTGAAGAAGACCGCTTTTATATCTGCTCTTCTAGCAATTGCCTCTGCTGTACAACTTGCATTGACTAGAATCATTGATGCCGTATCTCCAATTCTCGGCCATACTTGTTCCCCATCTTGGTTAAGCGGGGTTATACCACCTGTTGCGTATTTTAGTATCTGGTTCAGTGAAAATTCATCGATATATTTAAAACGTTCTGCAAGAACTCCAAGTTTTTGAATGGTATTTCCGGTACCGAATGGCGACCAGTGATCGGTGATGCTGTCATGACCAAGGGATACTTCGATTCCTGCCCGATCGATTTCTACAACTGGAATAGTTGGTCGGTTAATTGGAATGGTGGTTGTGACATCAATCTGGCTCTCTTGTAATTCGTTGAGCATGGAGGTAAAGGCTGGCCCTTCCAAGTCAGCGAGTGCCATTCCGTGGCTTATAGTTACGCGACCTTGCATGCTTGCTTCTTTTGTATAGTCTGCAAGTCTGCTAAATGTGAAGCTACCGAGTGTACCTGGATCATGAAGGTGTAAATCGATTCCTTTGTTATGTTCTGCCGCTATTTCAAAGACAGTTGATAAAGAACGTTCGATGTGGCGGTCTACTGTTGCCGGGTCTACTCCTCCTACTAAGGTCGCTCCGTTTTTCATCGCTTCTCTCACCAATTCTACCGAATCACTTCTAAGTAATCCGTGTTGTGGAAATGCGACAATATCATAAGTGATGGAGTCTTTATAGTTTTCAATCGCCCGCATAGTTGCTTCTAGATTCTTTAACCCAATAACCGGATCGACATTACAATGAGTGCGGATATGAGTATGACCATTGCGAATCAGCATTTCAATCATATTTTCCGCTCGCTCCTGTGCAGTAGGTAGTAGCTTAGGTAATAGTTCTTTTTCTTCATCTAATCGTGTAAAAATACCATTGGTTATTGGTGTACATGCTTTCCAAGGTCCGCTGTAATAGGTTTTATCGATATGGATATGCATTTCGCGCAAAGAAGGTAGTAATAGGTGGTTTTGAGCATCATATTTTACTGCAGAATCATTAGGCATCTCTTTAGAAATAGATTTGATTATTTCATTTTCAATTTCCAAGTGTACAATTTCCGTTTCTGTACCTGTGATTCTATTATCATCTTTTTTAAAGCCTTTTTCCAAACGTACGTTGGTAATCCAGTGGTTACTCATCTTCTTCCCTCCATTGTAAAGTAGAAAAAGCACTGGGCAGTGCTTTTTCTGTTTATTGTTTAGATTATCTAGCTATTTCTACATCATTGATCATCAAGTAGTTAGCAGCATTCAACCAATAGCCACTAACGCTTTCATTGTGGGCGGCCATATGCTCGTAATTGCGAATCGGTACGTAAACCGCATCATCAAGCTCGAGTTGCGCTAGTTTCTCATAAATCTCTAGTCGTTTCTTTTCGTCTGTTTCCTCACGTGCAGCTTCAATCAATTTGTCCACTTCTGAATTACTATAGTAGAAAGAGTTTCCTGCCGGTCCGTGTGATGCAGAGTGGAATAGATTATGCTGGTTATAGTCACCATCACCTGTCGCATTACCCCAGCCACTGATAAACATTTGATGTTCCCCGCTATTCGTCATTTCGATGAATGTCCCGTATTCAACTACTTGAATTTTCACTTCTACGCCAATCCCTTTCAATTGAGACTGGATAACTTCTGCCATATTGATACGTTCTTTTTTATCGCTTGTCAGTAATGAGATTTTTAAGTTCTCCGCTCCAGCTTCTTTTAGCAGTTTTTTTGCTTCGTTTAAATCGTACTCTGCAGGTTTTGTATTTTCGCTATATCCAAAGACTTTTGGACTCATGGCTGAGTTGGCCAAGGTACCAGCATTGTTAAAGACACCAGAAATAATCGATTCTCGCTCGATAGCATGACTGATCGCTTTACGGACCCTTACGTCGTCTAATGGTGCTTTCTGTGTGTTAAAACCAAGGAACTCCACTGCAAGTCCTTCTGTGCGAGTAAGGCCCATTGCGCTTGATGCTTCTATACGTTCAATTTCAGTAACTGGGACCTGATCATTTATGTGTGCTTCTCCTGTTTCAATCATTGCAAGTCTAGTTGCATCTTCAGGCACAACTTTAAAGACGATGCGATCTATGTTCGGTTTTTCTCCCCAGTACTCTTCGTTTCTAGTTAAAGAGATTTCTTGACCGCTCTTCCAATTTTCAAATACGAAGGGTCCAGTACCCACTGGTTTTTCTCTTAAGGAATCTGGATCTTCTGCCAATACTTTAGGGCTTAGGATACTACCTTCTTGACTAGCTAAAATAGATAGTAGTGGTGCATAGGGATATTCCAAGATCATTTGAACCGTCGTTGGATCAACCACTTTCACTTCTTTAATCATTGAAAATTTCTCGCGTTGCGGTGAACCAGTTTCAGGGTCCAATAAGCGTTCAAATGTAGCTTTAACAGCTTCTGCGTCAAACGGGGTTCCATCGTGGAACTTAATCCCTTCATTTAACTTGAATTCCCATGTCGTGTCATCAATAACTTCCCATTCTTTAGCAAGGGATGGCTGAAGAACAAAGTTTTCGTCTGGTTTTATCAAACCTTCATAGACTTTCTGATAGTTAATGTTCGCAGATGGAATATCTGTGATGAAATGTGGATCCAGGTTGGTGGCATCTGATAGCCTAACAACGTTCAGAGTTCCTCCTGTTGAACTTTCACCAGCTGTTGCTTTCTGTTCTGATTGACCAGAATTGGTGGAACATGCTGCAAGAAGTAGAAAGGCGAATACTAACGTAACTCCTAATACAACTTGCTTAAAGTTATTTCTCTTCATATGAATTCCTCTTTCTCCTTGGATTTTGTTAATCTGCATATGAGCAGTAATGGTGATATCGCGACCTCACCCCTAATGATAAGAGAATAGTTAGAAGATTATTTACATTATCTTTACGAATAATTTAACTATTTCGACTACTATTGTAAATTCCATTTACTTTTATTGTGATTCTGATAATTTAATATAAATCGCCCTGCTGCTTCTTTTAGACAAGCAGAAGCTTTTCATCTTGAAAATAATCAGTTTTGGAGGGGTATTATGGCAACTGAATTGAATAAAGAAAAACCGTTAATCGTCACTCAGACAATCGATCACCCGAGGCAATCAGTATTTGGCAGTTTCTTTTCTGTTTTCCTAGAAAACAAGGCTGCAGTAGTAGGAGGCCTCATTATTTTGTTCTATATCTTTATTGCAATTTTCGCACCGGTTTTGGCGCCTTATCATCCCCATGAGATTAACTTGGACAATAAACTCACGCCACCATCTATAGAACATTGGATGGGAACAGATGATAAAGGACGAGATATACTTAGCCGTATTCTCTATGGATCCAGATTGTCGATGGGTGTCGGTTTTGCTGCTGTCATCTTTGGTGCCTTCTTTGGTATCAGTCTTGGCTTAATCGCTGGCTACTACGGCAAATGGATTGACTCTATCATCATGCGCTGTATGGACGTCCTTTTGGCTTTCCCGGGAATTCTATTAGCATTAGCAATCGTTAGTGCACTAGGACCCAGCCTAGTCAACGTTACGATCGCAGTTGGAGCATTTTCTGTTCCTCTGTTCGCACGTATTGTAAGAGGTTCGACATTGGAAGTAAAACAGCTTGAATACATTGACGCTATTCGCTCACTTGGAGCAAAAGATGGAACAATCATTTTCAAACACATTCTCCCTAACATTTTATCACCTATTATTGTACAGGGAACATTGAGAGTGGCGACTGCTATTCTTTCAGCTGCTGGCCTATCTTTCTTAGGATTAGGCGCTCAGCCTCCTTCTTCAGAATGGGGAACAATGCTTAGTAGTGGACGTGATTTCTTATTCACAGCTCCATATATTGCAATTTTCCCAGGTCTCGCCATCGCGTTTCTGGTACTTGGGTTTAATATCTTCGGCGATGGTTTGCGAGATGCATTCGATCCGCGTATGAAAAAATAATAGTGCTTAATAAAGGAGGTTCTATCCATGCTAATGTTCATCTTAAGACGTCTCATCCAAACTATTCCCGTTATCTTCGGTGTTACTATCGTCGTATTTATTATCATGCAACTAGTTCCCGGTGACCCAGCAGTTCTTTTGGCTGGTGAAGGTGCTACAAGCGAAACCATTGAAGCACTTCGGGTACAACTCGGCCTTAATCAGCCGCTATATGCTCAGTACATTGACTATGTCGTAAATATATTCCGTGGTGATTTAGGAACTTCTTTAAAGAATGATCAGCCCGTTCTTGATGAGATCCTTATACGCTTACCAATTACACTAGAGCTCGCTATCTTCAGTACAATCATCACTATCGTTCTTGGAATGGTCGCTGGAATTATCTCAGCGATTAAGCCTTACTCAATCATTGACACGGTTGTAATGGTCATTGCCCTTCTAGGAATTTCTTTGCCAAGCTTTTGGTTCGGTTTGATGTTGATGTACGGTTTCTCTGTGAAGCTTCAAATATTCCCAGTAGCAGGCTGGGATAGCATTGCTCATATTGTCTTGCCTGCATTTACACTGGGTGCAGGTGGTGCAGCTATCGTTGCTCGAATGACCCGTTCCAGCATGCTTGAAGTGATCCGTCAAGACTATATACGAACTGCTCGTGCAAAAGGCGTAAAAGAACGCGTTATTGTCTATAAGCATGCTCTTCGCAATGCGCTAATCCCAGTAATTACAGTTGTTGGCCTTCAGTTTGGAGCCCTACTTGGCGGAACAGTGCTAGTCGAATCTATTTTCGCAATTAATGGCCTCGGTAGAATGATTGTCGATTCTATTAGAATGCGAGATCTGCCAATGGTTCAAGGTGGGGTATTGGTTGCTTCTATGGTCTTTGTATTGGTCAATTTACTAGTAGATATTTTGTACAGATTCTTCAATAAACGGATTGAACTAAACTAAAAGGCGGTGCCAATATGACTGAACTACAAGAGACTATCTTAGAAGTTAAAGACTTAAAAACTTATTTCTATACAAAGCGCGGTGTAAGTAAAGCCGTTGATGGAATTGACTTTGCACTTAAGAAAGGAGAGACATTAGGGATTGTTGGAGAATCTGGTTGTGGCAAGAGTATTACGTCGTTATCAATACTTCGTCTAATTCCAACCCCTCCCGGAAAAATTGAAGGTGGAGAAGTACTATTTAAAGGCAAGAACTTAGTAGAGATTCCAGACAGTGAAATGCGTAAAATTCGAGGAAATGAGATTTCCATGATTTTTCAAGAACCGATGACATCGTTAAACCCAGTTATTCCTGTCGGTGAACAAATCGCAGAGGCAATTCGCCTACACCAGAAAATGAACAAAAAAGAAGCACGTGCTAAAGCAGTCGATATGCTGAAGTTGGTTGGTATCCCTTCCCCTGAAAAACGAGCGAAACAACAACCTTTCCAATTGAGCGGTGGAATGCGTCAACGTGTCATGATTGCCATGGCTCTTTCCTGCAATCCTGAAGTATTGATAGCAGATGAGCCGACAACGGCTTTAGATGTAACCATTCAAGCGCAGATTTTAGAACTGATTAAAGATTTGCAAACAAAACTTGGAATGGGTGTCATTATGATTACACATGATCTCGGAGTAATTGCAGAAACCTGTAATACAGTAGCTGTTATGTATGCAGGAAACATTGTAGAACATTCACCGACACAAAATATTTTTGATGCACCTAAGCATCCATATACGCGCGGCCTCTTGGCTTCTCTTCCAAAGATTGACGAGGATAAGGACGAATTGTATACAATTGAAGGAAGTGTTCCAAGTTCTTACAATATGCCTCCAGGATGTCGGTTCGCTTCTAGATGCCCATTCGCTGAAGACATCTGTGAGAAAAAAAAGCCTGAACTCCTTGAGCAACAGGACGGTTCTAAGGTTCGATGCTGGATGTATTCAGAAGAATGGACCGCCGCAAAACCACAACAAGGGGTGTTCAGCTAATGAAGGTATCAAAAGAAAAGTCAGCAGAAAAAAGTGTCTTATTAGAAGTTTCTGGTCTAAAACAATACTTCCCTGTAAAGAAAGATTCCATCTTTCAACCAAAGGCATTTGTAAAAGCAGTCGACGACATTTCTTTTGTCGTTAACGAAGGGGAAACACTCAGTATAGTAGGCGAGTCGGGTTGTGGGAAATCAACTACTGGCCGCTCTATATTAAAGCTGGATGAACCAACAGAGGGGAAAGTGCTATATGCCGGAAAGAATCTTGTGGATTTGACAAAAAAAGAGATGCGCGAACTGCGTGGAGATCTACAAGTGATTTTCCAAGATCCATTCGCTTCGCTGAATCCAAGACAGACAATCAAGAAAATTTTAGGCGAAGCGATGACCATTCAAAAGTCTGTAGCAAAACCCTTACAACATGACCGAATGATTGAGTTGTTGAACTTGGTAGGTCTTCCTGGTGAAGCTTTGGACCGTTATCCCCATGAGTTTAGTGGTGGCCAACGTCAACGAATCGGAATTGCTCGTGCACTTGCGGTAGATCCAAAGCTGATTATATGTGACGAAGCAGTATCGGCTCTTGACGTATCCATCCAGGCTCAAATCCTGAACTTACTAAAAAAATTACAGAAGCAGTTTCAGCTTACTTTTTTGTTTATATCCCATGATTTGAGTGTCGTTCGTTACATCTCTGACCGGGTTATGGTTATGTATTTGGGGAAAATCGTAGAGATTTCGGATAAAAAAGATTTGTTCGATGCACCGCTACATCCATATACGAAAGCTCTGCTGTCTTCGATTCCGGTACCAAATCCTTCTATAAAAAGTAAACGAATTTTACTGAAAGGTGATGTACCATCTCCAATCAATCCGCCGACCGGCTGCCGTTTCCACACACGTTGTCCATTTGCAACAGAGCGGTGCAAAGCAGAGGAACCAGTTTTGCGCGAGCTGCGCGTCAATCATTCCGTAAGTTGTCATTACGCGGAAGAACTGTTCAGTTAAGGACGTTCTCTGTTGGGAAAAAAATAATGTGAAATGACTATTGAACATTTCTGCTTTTCGAGTTAGGTTTAACTACAGAACCTCGGAAAACGGAATGTTCTCCTTTCATTTATTCGCTACCCTTTCCCCATATCCCGTACAGCAAGGAGCAGTGCATGAAATGCTGAAAATTGAAGCTTTTTCTTTTTATATCATGTTATGTGTACTTGCCCCGCTTGTAGGTGCCTTTACATTATTATTCTTGTTTGTTTTTGAAAAACGCATTGATTTAATCGAAAAAGAAAAAAATGAAATTGCTCTGGAAAACGAATTACAAAAAGCTCGTTATAACCAGTTAAACCAAGAAATACAACCTCATTTCTTTTTTAATACCATGAACTCCATTCTAAGCCTGGCTCGACTTGAACGAAAACAGGAATTGATCCATTCAATCGAGACATTTTCAAAACTTTTGAAACAGAAGTATAAAACGAATAACACATTTATTACTATTGAAGATGAATTATCCTACGTCATTTCATATTTGGATATCCAAAAAATTCGTTTTCGAGAGCGACTTGATTATCAAATAATTGCCGCTCCATCCATCCAAAAGGCAATTACGTTGCCTTTCTTGATTCAAACACTGGTTGAAAATGCGTTTAAACATTCCTTCGAAAAAAAAGCCGGGAAAGCAGAACTTAAAATACTCATCACACAGGAGGATACTACCCTCTGCATTGTTGTTACTAATAGCCTTCCAAACGAAGATCAACAGGGTTCATCCGATAACGGAATAGGTCTTTCTAATATTACAAATAGGTTGAACCTGCTGTTTCCAGATGAAGAAAAGTCCTTGAGAATAACGCATTCGACGGAACACACTACAGTAAAAGTAATGTTTCCACTTGTTTATACAACATATTTAAAGGAGTGAAACCACCCATGAACATTCTACTTGTCGATGACGAACCACTCGAATTAGAACAAATGGAATATTTAATTAACAGAAATTTTCCGATGTGGGATGTCTTTAAAGCTCAAGACGCTTCACAAGCGATGAAAATCTTAAATCATTACGATATTTTTTTAGCCTTCTTGGATATCCAATTACCCGGTAAAACAGGGCTTGAGTTAGCTAAAGATATGAAAGCTATTTCAGATGCCGATATCGTAATGGTAACGGCATATCAAAGCTTTGAATATGCGCATAGCGCAATTAGGTTAGGCGTTGTCGATTATATTACAAAGCCAGTTATTGAAGAAGATCTTGTTAAAGTGTTAAATAATTACTCACAGCTTACACATTATTCGCATCAAATCCAGGAGTCTATTAAACTAATTCACCAAAATTACGAGGAAAAAATTACACTTAATTATTTGGCGTTGAAAATTCATATTAATCCAGCCTACTTAAGCCGTAAGTTTCAAGAAGAAGTGGGCGTTGGATTTGCTGAATACGTAAATAATTATCGCTTAATGATGGCAAAAAAAATGCTGTTGGACAGACCTGAGGCCCGTATTGGAGAAGTTTCTGAGAAATGTGGATTTAATAGTCAGCATTACTTCAGCCAAATGTTTCGTAAAGAAACTGGATTATCTCCTAGAGATTATAGGCTAAAGGAGACTGGTCATTGAAGAAAAAAAGTTTTGAATTTTATATTCAAGGAGCTGTCCATCTAGGAATTGCCTTCGGAGTAGTCAGTCTACTTGCTAGGTGGATTACTGGAAATACAATTCTTTCCTCTCCCGAAACGCTTATCCAGTATGGCTTGATCGGAGGTATTGGTTATGCCTTTATGGGGGGGCTTGCTTTAATTCTTTTCGGCTTCGTTGCTCGGAAAATTAGTTATACTTACACCGGTCAGATGACAATAGGCGATGTTTTAAAGCAAAAACTGAATCCTTTCGGTTATTGGTATATGATGATTATTCTCCTAGTGATGAGTATCTATGCACTATTCATACAAATAATGGGTGCAGGACTTTTACTTTACATACTATTTCCTTTTCCACTTTTCATCGGTATGACTCTCTTTTTATTTTGTTTATTCCTGACCGGAGGTATAGGTGGTCTTTATCGAATCCATCAGTTGGCTGGAATAAGTGTCATCCTAATTTTTGGAACCATCATTCTCATTCCTGTTTACTCATATATGCAAGAAGGCGTTACGGTAATTTTTGAAGGCATCCAGCTTTATCACCCATACTTACTGTTCACGAAAAACAATGAATCCCTCTGGTTTATTTCTACCGGGCTACTCGTATTTTTTGGACAGATGATTACGGATCGATCTACATGGCAAAGAGTATTTGTCATTAAAAGAGAAAAGGTTAAAATGACTTTCATACTGACGGGTCTGATTTGGTTTACGATTCCTATTGCCATTACTTCACTTTTTTTACTGGCAATATCAGGTCGCTCCTTCGATAATACTTATTCACTTATTTTCGAACTGATTAGCATTTTGGAATCGAATGCGTTGATTTTTGTATTTATCCTTCTTTGCTTTGTTGCCGTTCTTTCCGCCTCTAGTTCAGAATTACACGCATTAAATTCGCTGTTCATACGTAATGTTGTTGGTGAGTTCCGAAACCTATCAACACAACAGCAGTTCAGATACAAGAATATTTTCTCTTTAGGACTTGTCGTTGCCCTACTTCTGGCAGCATGTTTTTTAACTCCTTATCCTATTCAGTTATTGTTTTTCTTCGGTAATATTTATAGCTCTATGATTTTTGCAATACTCTATATTGTATTCAGTAAAGGTAAAGAAACGCTTCCACCTGTTCTTTCTTCATTCCTAGGAATAGCTGCCGGATTTATTTCTTCTCCATTTGTTAATTACTTTGAGTCGGTATGGATCAGCTTTTTACTTTCCGGAATCGTGTGCAGCTTTTTTATGTTAAAAAAGGCTTTCAAAATCTTATTCGGTCGAGTATGAAGAAGCAAACTAATCAAGAACCGTACAAGTGTTCTTCTATAACAAAATAATTATTGACATAGAGGCAATGTACGGCATTACCGGAAAACATCCAATCTAGTAAAAAGTACCCGTAACCTCTATTTTGTTGTGATGACTCGGTATAAATCGAGGATGAAAAGCGGAAGCATTTTACGTTTTTAGATAAAAATAAGTCACTTTCTGTTTAATAGAACAGAAAGTGACTTATTTCATTTTGATGAGTTTTCTTTCTCTGAATAAGCTGATTTTGCTAACTTGTCCACATCTTTTTACTCTTTTTTTATTTCAATTCCCCAGCTACAAGCGTCCCCTTATGAAAAACGGCTGTTCGTTTTGCTCGCCTAGCTACGGCCTCCGCAGCACATTTTGCATCGACTAAAACAAAGTTAGCTCGGCTCCCTTCCACTGGCCATACCCGCTCTCCCTTCAACGAGAGCGGTGTAACACCACCAGTTATAAAACGCAAGGCCTGCGACAGTGATAGTTCGTTGGTCCAACGGTTTATCTCAAGTAATCTTCCAAGTCGCTCTAGGATATCTCCGTTTCCTGTCGGCCACCAAGAATCATAAATATTATCATTACCAAGTGATACATTAACTCCGACGTCATCCAGCAAACTGATTGGGGGAATGTTCCTCCCAATCGGCACACTTGAAATAATAGATACTCCTGCTTCTTTCAAAATCACCGCAACTTCTTTTGCTTCTGAAAGTGCTACATCACCTAATCCGAATGCATGACTAATCGCTACTTTCCCTTGCCATCCTGCTTCTATAGTCAAGGCAGCCAAACGTTTCATGGTAAATGTCCCTAAGTGACCTGGATCATGCAGATGCAAATCGATTTCGGCGTTCCCTTCAACTGCTATATCCATTAACTGAACAAGAGACGATTCGATATTCAAATCGACCGTTGCCGGGTCGACTGCTCCTACCAGGCTTGCTCCATTGCGTACCGCCTCTTTCATTAATCTTACCGTATCCCCATGGAGCAAACCGTGCTGCGCAAAAGCTACGATTTCCGAATCCACTCTATCCGCATACTTAGTCAATGCGGCCTGGACTCCCATTAAGTTTTTTAGCCCGGCATCTGGATAGATATCGACATGTGTTCGGATTGAAGTCGATCCATGAGACAACAGAACATCCAACAAATTTTTGGCTCTGTCCTCCGTACTGGTTCCAATGGATGCAAGAATATTCTTTTCAATCGCGCTTCTTTCAATGACAGAAGAAGCAGGTACACAGGCGCGCCATGGTTCTCCCATATAGGTCTTATCAAGATGAACGTGATTTTCCTTAAAAGAAGGCAAAATAAGTAGTTCTTTACCATCTAGTGTTTTTACATCCTTCGGAAGTTGCCTACCGGATTCTATTATTTCAGTTATAAAACCTTCGGAAATCTTTAAATGAAAAGGTTTCGATTCCGTTGCTTTTACCTGTCCGTTTTCTTTAATATAACCAGTTTCTAGCAAGACGTTCTTCATTATATACATGTCGTTCCTCCTTATTTACATTTATCTTCCTTACAAGTAAAAAGGGGTATCCTTTTCAGATATCCCCTCTGTACTTATCATTTAATAGATACGTTATTAATTTCCAGGTAACCTGATGGGCTGATTTCAAACCCTCTAACATCTTTGGACATTACTGCTACATTTTCGATTATTCGTACTGGAATATAAACTGCTTCTTCCATTTCAATTTCTTGTGCTTGTGCGTACAGTTCAACACGTTTTTCAGGATCTCCTTCTTTACGCGCTTCTTCGATTAGTTTATCCACTTCTGAATTGCTATAGAACGATGTATTGCCGTTAACTCCTTTCGAACTTGAATGCATCAAGTTGTACTGGTTATAATCAGCATCTCCTGTCGCATTTCTCCAGCTGATAATGAACATTTCTGTATTACCTGAAGACGTTGTATCTACAAAAGTTCCATATTCCATCACTTCAATTTTTACTTTAATACCAATTCCTTTTAATTGAGACTGGACTACTTCTGCTAGACTAATTCTTTCCTTATTATCCATTGTAGTCAACTTAATTTCGAGACCGTCTGGATAGCCAGCTTCAGTAAGCAATCGTTTAGCTTCTGAGAGATTGTAGTCGTATGTTTCCAATCCTTCATGGTACCCAAAGACTTTGGAGCCTAAAAGGGAGTTCGCTTCTCCACCTACGTTATTGTAGACCCCCTTTCGGATAGCATCAATTTCAATAGCATGTGAGATTGCTTTTCTTACTCTCACATCGTTAAAGGGTTCTTTTTCAACGTTAAAGGTAATGTATTCTGTACCAAACCCTTCACTTTGGTAAACTTCCGACCTTTGTGAAGCATTGACTGCATCAAATTGTGAAATGGACAGGGGTTCAGCAATATGGGCTTCTCCCGTTTCAACCATCGATGTACGCGTTGTTTCCTCTGGTACGACCTTGAATTCAACTCTACCTACTTTGGCCGGTGTTCCCCAATATTCTTCATTGCGATTTAATACAATTACTTGTCCAGGCGTCCACGATTCAAAGACAAATGGTCCTGTGCCATTAGGTTCCTGTATGTCTTCTCCACCAAATTTTTCAATTGCTTTTGGATTAATAATGCCACCTTCATGACTTGCTAGAATAGAAAGAAGTGGAGAATAAGGTTCAGACAATAAAAATTGAACAGTATACTCGTCAATAATTTTCACTTCTTCGACCATCGCCAATACACCCGCTCTTGGAGATCCGACTGCTGGATCCAATAAACGATCGAAGGTTGCTTTTACAGCATCCGCTGTAAAGTTAGTTCCATCATGAAATTTGACTCCTTGACGAAGCTTAAACTCCCAAGTCGTGTCATCAAGTAGTTCCCAGCTTTCTGCTAACAAAGGTTGAAGTTCTGCATTTTTATCGCGCCCGATCAACCCCTCATAAATCTTTCCATGAGTGACACTAGCAGCATTGATGGTGGACATAAACTGATGATCCAAACTTTCAACATCTGAAAGTCTCGCTATAATTAGAGTATCTTCAGACCCAGCACCTTTCGATTCCCCACCTTCGGTAGACGCAACTTCCCCTCCGGTTGAACAGCCTGCGAGAAACATTATGATTATTGCTAAAACCATTCCATTTCTTATCATCTGGATCTTATTCAAATTACTTCCTCCTTATAATCTATATTTATGTTATTTAAATTATAAGAAATATTCTGACAATTAAGTTTAATTATCTTTACTATCTTTTACATAATCTCTACTTAAACATCTTCAATAAAATCAACAAAAGGAAAAGATGATTTAAATAGTTCGTGCTCTTTCAATTTTTGAAAATCTCTCTCGCAGTATGCACTTTTCATTTTGTTAAAGTAAGATTGTCCTGTTAACTGGAGTTCCTCCAAATTAATATTTGGAATTTTTCTATCTTCCATGACAATCCTTCCATTTATGATAGATAGCTTAACGTCTCTTCCGGAACCATTCATAATCATGGTTCGAATTGGATCATCACTCAACCCCATATGGTAGTTATCCAAGTCGATTACAATAATATCAGCCTTGGCTCCTACAGCTAATCTTCCAAGATCATCCCTTCCCAAGAACTTTGCACCACCAAGGGTGGCTGCTCGGAAGAAATCGGCGAATGTAGAATCTTCAAGCTCTTTTTCATGGAAACGAGAAATCATGCTACCAGCTCGAATGTTCTGAAATATATCAGGAGGAAACGTATCAGTTCCAATGGCAATGTTTACCTCTGCACGTTTGTATTTTGCAAACGATTCTAGCCCGCTCCCACGTCTTCCCATAATAACTGGACAGTGAATAACAGTTGTATCAGTTTCATTTAATATCTTTATATCATCGCCTTCTCCTGCCTCTGTTTCACTATATCCCGCGATAAAATTAGCATGCGGAATACCAGTTTTTGGACCTAAAAAACCTAAATCTTTCAGATATTGAATTGGAGTGACACCATGCTTTTCAATAATCGTGTGATATTCAAAACTCCCTTGGGCTGCGTGAAGTTTAATAGGTACCTCTAATGCATCACTATAGGCTTTAGTCTGTTTTAAACTTTCCTCTGTCTGACACTCTATCCGTTCAGGTGCCAACATTCCTCTCACCAGACCGTCATAAGCACCATCAAATTCTTCTATAAATTTGACCGCTCTTTTTAGACCTTTTCTTCCCTCTTCTTCATCCCATACTAAATCAATCGTACCATCGGGTTGAACGACGCGCATGCCAGATTGATAGCTTGGACCTAAGTATATTCTTAGACCTAGATTCCCTGCATGGTGCGCCGCTGCTGCTAACTCGTCATATGTCTCCGCCCATTTTTTATAGAACACAGAAGTGATTGGCATAGCTGTTGTTATACCATTTAAAAGTAATTGTGTATAAGCATAAAGAGATTTAAATGCCTCTTCTTCCTCTGTCATTACTTCTTTAGGTCCGTTCTTCATATAATTTTCAGACCATAAGAGATTTTTGGATTTTTCTTTGTCTGCTTCAACGTGAAGAATATCGTGGTCGATATCACCAAGTGCATTTAAGTCGATAAACCCCGGGCTTATAACTGAGTTACCACAATCAATCGTTTCATCAACAGATTCTTTATATTCCTTTCCTACATAGATAATGGATACTCCTTCGTAAACGACTTCAGCATCCTTTAATAAAACATGATCAGTGCCGTTATAGCCGACAATATATCGGCCTTTTAGTTTTGTCTTCATGTATGTTCCTCCTCTGAAATGGCAAACACGTAATCTGCTTCGTCAAATCTTTTTTCATCAACATATGCACGTGTAGATCCCCAGAAATACTTTGAAACCGCAACTGCCCCTCCATAAATAACATTTCTTTTTGCATTCATCGTAATTATCGTTCCGTTTACTAAGAGCAAATCAATCATTCCGTTACTCCTTCCTATTGGATGAAATTATGTTGATTATTAATTATAAAGAATAGATTGTTTTTAAAATTGCACAAATAGTACAAATTTTTAAACTTTTTATACTTATTTATGTTGGTGATGAAAAATGCAATAAGAATAGTAGGTTTTTTCTTTTACGGCAAGTAATTAATATTCACAAGGGGCTATAAATGGAGCGACCTACACTGAAAATAGAAGTTATCTCATAGAATACAACCTAAAAGACAAGACTAGGACAAGGATACGTAAATTGACACGTGAAATTCGGTTTAGGGGAATCTTTTAGGAGAATGAATGGAAACACAAGTCTAACATTAGCAAACAGATAGACATGTAAGAAAAAATGCAGAAGTGAAGTAGAATATCGGCTATACAATACGAGAGGAACATAAATAATGAAAATCTTCGGGCAAACTGGTTGTAAGTTTAGAATTTAGATTAACTGTACGAGTTATGATGGAGAATGGCTTCTTATTGATATTGCCTTGTATTTTACATGAAAGTAAATAGAATATTGTGGGTTTGAGATAAATTCCTTGCTATAGACGTTATTTTGTAGCGTAAGCAACTATATAAAAAAACTCCTGACCCCCAAAAATGTGGGTCAAGAGCTCTATTTATACGAGTCGTCATTTATGCTTTAACTAGTAATCCGCCTTCTTTTAAATACTTTTGAATACCTTCTGCTGCACGATAAGAAAGTGCACCCAGTGTACCAGTTGGGTTAAAGCTACTATTATGTGGAAATGCAGATGCACCTAAAACAAATACGTTTTCAGCTTCCCACATTTGTAGGTAAGT
>Ga0209013_10000299_pt1 | contig 43266 bp, 31 predicted proteins | sample Cruoilmetagenom2_FD_187291 | JGI IMG/M metagenome (GOLD analysis project Ga0209013, IMG submission 187291) | Oil polluted marine microbial communities from Coal Oil Point, Santa Barbara, California, USA - Sample 2 (SPAdes) (version 2) | ecosystem: Environmental > Aquatic > Marine > Oil seeps ...
TTTGTGCTTCGCACAAACTAAGGCTGCTAGTATAACATATACTTCAATAGGAAATTTTAAAACATCTGCTTCAGGATATAAATAGCTCCTAATGCAACGAGATCAGGACCATCACGGTACCTTCACCGTTACCGGAAGAACTCACTGCCTTACCAATAATGGCATTGCGCCTGCGTTCATTTTCCGCCAGCATCGATTTCAGCTCCTCAAAATCCTTAGCCTCGTTCATATCCAGGAGGGTCCATTTCATGGCATGCCCCGGGACGGAGGAGGTGGTCAGCAGATCCCCTGGTTCGATGGGACCATTCTCTTCAGATATCTTTACCGGAACACGGCCGGTAAGTGCCAATCTGGTGGCACTAACTCCTGGAATGGATTCTCCTGTCTCTTCATCAACCACTAGTTCCATACCCATGACCATATGAGGTTCGGTGGTTACCACACCCAGAACAGATGATTGGTACTGACTTTGAGATTTAAGGACACTTTCGTCCTTGTTCTTATCAGCCACCAATACATCTCCGGCCTCTGTATCTCCCTGAGAATCATAAATATACTCGGCTACATCTTTCTTGACAGCTGTTCGCAAATCAGCATATACTCCCTGGTAAACACCTGGTGCAACATTGCTGGTAAAATGACCACTAAATATGGTAGAAATATCAGTGTCTGTACTATATACCCTTGAATATATACCATATACTGTTGCACTGGTATTCTCTGAATCAATCCTGCTATAGTGATAGCTATTGTAAAGGTTATTATTCCCATAAAGGTAGAGCCCGGTAGTTGCGTTTTGAGGTCTGATGTATGTCGATCCGTTCTTGTTGACGCGGAAGGCATCATGGGTTTCATCTTTTGACGATCCATTCCCAATCTGAAACAATGGATCGGTGGGGATCCATTCATCAGTGGTTCCGGTTGAAACATTAAAAGTTCCAATGGTAAATGAATTCAGAGATGCCGCGCTGGTATAGCGTCCGAAAGCTGTGGCAAACTGACCTTCGGTTTTATTGGCAAATCCGCCGGCAAATGAGTATGGAGCGATGGCCTGGTTGCCAAACCCTACTGCTGTGGAATAGGTATTCATCGCATCATTGTATACCCCAAGTGAAATACCTCCGTTTTCTGCTCGGTTTCCATTTCCTACGGCAATCGAATAGCTACCAATGGCCTGGTTGTCGCGGTCGGCAAAGAAAGGAAGTTGGACAAAGGTCCCTTTGGGGGAATCGGGTTCTTTAGGTAGCTCCAGTTCTGGATCTCCTCCTTTAGGAAAGAATGGTGGAATGATAATAATGGGTGGTATAAATATGAGAGATTTATAGTAATAAGCTCCCATGGAGATAGCTTTAAAACCATCAGCAATAGCATTATATCCGATAGCCGTAGCCAACTTGTCAGAGGCAACGGTCCCTGTTCCGATGGCTACTGAATTGGGTCCGGAAGCTACGGCACTCGATCCGATACTAATGGCAGTATCACCCGAAGCATAGGCGTTCGGACCTATGGCAATGGCGTAGGGTTGTGTTGCATAGCTGGCATAACCCATACTTAATGAACGGTATTCTGTAGCATGAGAAACCATTCCCAGGGCCATGGATCGCTCTCCACTGGCTTCAGCTGCCAGTCCAAATGCATGTGAGTATGGTCCACTGGCAATGGATCTGTAACCTAAAGCAGTGGCATAATTCTGCAGAGCATCGCTGTATGTTCCCAACGCGGTGGAAGAGTACCCGGTGGAGGTGGATCCAACACCTATGGCAAATGATCTTTTCCCTGAGGCCATTGCACCAGATCCCAAAGCATAGGAATCCTCTCCTTCAGCAACACTTTCATTACCGAATGAGGTGGAGTAATCACCGATTGACCTGCTCCTGAAGCCAAATGCCTGAGAAAAATTACCCATGGCTATGGATTTGTATCCCATGGCTGTGGAATTTTGGCCCACACTGTCCACCGATCCCACATGGATAGTCCCGGCCAGAAAAGCATTTTTTCGGGGGTACCACATGATCTGAGAGACCTCGTCCACAATATCCACGGAATTTTTACCGGAGACATTCAGATAAAGGTCATCGGCTATGCCTTTGGCTACACGGTTATAGCCTCCCACGGCAAATCCGCCTTTAACTCCCTTGCTGCTGGGATCTGAATCGATATAGACCCTTACACTGTCGGGAGTGATCCGCAGGAACTCCTGTGATAATCCTTTGGTTGTGCGGTTATAACCTCCCACTGCAAAACCACCTTTAATCCCTTTGGCGGGGTCATCATTCACATACATCCTTATACTATCGGAAGTTATCCGCATATACTCTTCTGTGACCCCTTTGGTGGTGCGGCTGTATCCTCCCACGGCAAAACCACCTTTAATCCCTTTTACTGTTGTGGGATCCGAGTAGACCCAGACCATGTCTTCAAATACTGCGAAGACCGGTTGTCCGTCTTTTCTTTTTACCTCAAACAGGGCTTCACCAGGCATGACAGCCTCGTTGGGTTGCACACTAAAACTACCTGCAGCGTTTTTTGCTGAGGTAGCGTATTGGGCAATGGGGACCGTTTGGATGGCTGAACCTCCCATATCCATGAATTCACCGTCGGTTTTTAGCCAGATCCTAAGAAAATATGAGTAAGCTGACCAGTCAATCTGGTCAAATGAAGCCACACTACCTGTTTTATTCATGGCACCAGGATCACCAACCATCAAATTGAACAGACCTAATGGACTGGTTATAACATTATGTTCCTCTCCCCAGATCAGCTCGCCGTCGAGGCTTTCAGCATGGATGGCAATCCTTACTGTAAGTGCCTGGTCAATAATGGGACTGCCCGAAAGGTTCCGGGCCACAGCCTGGTATGTAAATCCCTGTTGTTGCTGAGCATAAAGGTTAAGAATTGCAAGAACACCAAGTAATATGGTGACTCCGGCAAGCCTGAGTAAGCGAGTTGGAAATTTCATATTAATTTGTTTAGAAATTGATTGATCCTTTTTTCAAAATATAGGGTGTGCAAGAGGGTTCCATCGGGCTAATATTCATCCCAACTTTTGACGGAGATATCTTCAATATCCATTTTGCAGATGGCGTAGATGAAGGCTGATGCTAGTCGTGCATTTGTGATGAGAGGTGTGTTGAAATCCACAGCACCGCGCCTAATACTGTAATCATTTGATAATTCGTGGGATGAAAGGTCTTTGGGTATGTTAATTACCAGATCGATCTTCTTAGCTTTCAGGTAATCCATCACATTGGGTTTCTGGTCCTCATCGGGCCATGCCAGGTCAATGGACTCGATTCCGTTCAATCCCAGAAATTCATGTGTTCCATGAGTGGCAAAAAGTTGATATCCCTTCTCCACCAGCATTTTGCATGAGTTAACGAGTTCTACTTTTGAACGCATTCCTCCAGTGGAGAGCAAAATATTCTTTTTGGGAATGGTATAGCCCACCGACAACATAGCCTTCAGAATGGCCTCATAGTAATTGTCACCAATGCAGCCCACCTCACCGGTAGAAGACATGTCCACACCCAGTACAGGGTCAGCCATTTTCAGTCTTGAGAACGAGAACTGGGGTGCCTTGCATCCAATATAATCAAGGTCGAAAATAGATTTATGTGGTTTTTCGATGGGGACCTTCAGCATGATCTTGGTGGCCTGATCGATAAGATTTGACTTGAGGACTTTGGATACGAAGGGCATGCTTCGTGATGCCCGTAGGTTACATTCAATTACAAGGATGTCGTTGTCTTTAGCCAGGAATTGCATGTTAAACGGACCGGAGATTTCAAGTGCGTCGGCCAGTTCCCTTGCAATTTTTTTGATTCTTCGCACCGTCTCAAAATAGATTTTCTGGGGAGGGAACACCATGGTGGCGTCCCCGGAGTGTACTCCTGCAAATTCTACATGTTCCGAAATGGCATAGGAGAAAAGTTCACCATCACGTGCTACAGCATCGATCTCTATCTCTTTGGCCTCCTGGATAAATTCTGAAACCACTACCGGATATTGTTTGGATACCCTTGCTGCCAGGGTGAGGAATCCTTCCAGCTCTTCCCTGTTCGATACCACATTCATGGCAGCACCGGAGAGCACATAAGAGGGTCTTACAAGCAATGGGAAACCCACTATATCCACGAAGGAATAGATATCATCCATACTGCTGAGCTCTTTCCATCGCGGTTGATCGATACCAAGATCGTCAAGCATCATGGAGAACTTATGTCGGTTTTCGGCATTGTCGATGGATTCGGGAGAGGTCCCCAGGATATGTACATTCTGTTCATGTAATCGCATGGCCAGGTTGTTGGGGATTTGTCCCCCCATAGAGACAATCACACCCCTGGGTGTCTCAAGGTCATAAATGTCCATGACACGTTCAAAAGAGAGCTCATCAAAATAGAGCCTGTCGCAAACGTCATAATCAGTTGATACTGTTTCCGGATTGTAATTGATCATGATGGAGCGATAGCCTTCATCATTGACTGTTTTCAGGGCATTGACACTGCACCAGTCAAATTCCACACTGGATCCGATGCGGTAGGCGCCCGAACCTAGCACGATTACTGAGCGTTGGTCGGGATTAAATTCAATATCATGCTCGGTCCCGCTGTATGTGAGATAGAGATAATTGGTCTGGGCTGGATATTCGGCTGCCAGTGTATCGATTTGCTTCACACTGGGAAAAATATTGCGCTTTTTACGGTGTTTCCGCATGGCCAGCAGATTTTCAGAAACATCCCCTTTCATTACCAGCCGTGCAACCTGGAAGTCACTGAATCCTGCCTTCTTGGATTGAAGAAGCAATTCATCATCCAGTTCATTCAGGGAGTTGACCTGATCAAGGCGGGTCTTCAGGTCAAAAATATTTTTAAGTTTTACAAGGAACCATTTGTCAATACTGGTAAGTTCATTTATTCGGTCGATGGAATAGCCCTCAGTAAAGGCTTTTTCTATCACCAGGATCCTCATATCTGTAGGCTCAGAAAGCTCACTGTCAATATTTTCGATGTCCACTTCATGATTTCCCACAAATCCATGCATTCCCTGTCCGATCATGCGGATGCCTTTCTGGATGGCTTCCTCAAACGTACGTCCAATGGCCATTACTTCACCCACAGATTTCATACTGGAATCGATCAACTTGGAAACTCCCTGAAACTTATTGAGGTCCCATCGCGGGATCTTGCAAACAATGTAATCAAGCGCTGGTTCAAAAAAAGCAGAGGTGGTTTTGGTGATGGAATTTCGTAGCTCGTGCAGGCCAAATCCGAGGGCCAGTTTAGCAGCTACAAAAGCCAGGGGATATCCGGTAGCCTTACTTGCCAGGGCAGATGATCGTGAAAGCCTGGCATTCACCTCGATCACTCTGTAGTCTTCTGAATTGGGATCAAGCGCATATTGTACATTGCATTCTCCGATGACCCCGATGTGTCGGATTATATCGATGGAAAGTTTCCGGAGTTTATGGTATTCACTGTTTGTCAGGGTTTGTGACGGGGCCACCACAATGCTTTCACCTGTATGGATTCCAAGGGGATCGAAATTTTCCATATTACAGACAGTGATGCAATTGTCGAACCGGTCCCTCACCACTTCATACTCCACCTCTTTCCAGCCTTTCAAGGACTCTTCCACCAGAATCTGGGAAGAGTAAGAAAAAGCTTTGTCAGCCAGTGTATCCAAATCATCTGCGTTATAGCAAAAACCGCTTCCCTGTCCTCCCAGCGTGTAGGCAGCCCTGATGATGATCGGGAATCCCAGCTTATCTGAGGCCACATGGGCTTCTTCCACCGAAGTTACCGCAATGCTTCTGGGGGTCTTTACATTGATTTCGTTTAGCTTCTGCACGAAAAGCTTCCGGTCCTCTGTATCCATAATTGCCCGGACCGGAGTACCCAGTACACGGAGGTTATGTTTTTCCAGCACTCCCGATTCATACAATGCCACCCCGCAATTGAGGGCTGTCTGCCCGCCAAAGGCCAGAAGAATTCCATCCGGTTGTTCTTTCTCGATTACCTTTTCAACAAAGTGGGGGGTAACAGGAAGGAAATAGATCTTATCGGCAACATCTTCTGAAGTCTGAACAGTAGCGATGTTGGGATTGATCAACACCGTAAATACTCCTTCTTCCCGGAGTGCCTTAAGGGCTTGCGATCCTGAATAGTCAAATTCTCCAGCTTCACCGATTTTTAGGGCTCCTGATCCAAGGATTACCACTTTCTTGATCTGGTCGTTTATCATAATGGCTAAGTGACTGTTTTTATGCGGATCGGGATGACCTGTTTGGGAATCCGGAATCCATATTTTCCGGAATGTAAAAATAGAAAAAAAAGCTGAGGAATTTGCATAGAATTGAATAAAATGTATAAATTTGCATTATAAATGTATAAATATACATATGAGAGCGGAGCGGTTACATCTGTTCTCAAATTTTAAGTTAAAGAAAACAATTGCTTAAAATTTTAAATGGATGAAAAACAAGAATGAGCGATTGATGGAAATTCGCAGGTTGATTGGAAACAGGAATATTTCCAGTCAGGACGAATTAATGAAACTGTTGGAGAAGAAGGGCTTTGAATTGACCCAGGCTACATTGTCAAGGGACCTGAAGTACCTTAAGGTCGCAAAAATGCCTGATGACAGAGAGGGTTACGTCTATATTCTTCCTGACAAAGAGAAGAGTGTGGAGGAAGTAGAGCTACCAGGTTCAGGCCTCAGTGGATTGATCTCCATTGATTTTGCTCAGGGTATGGCCATTTTAAGGACCCTGCCCGGACATGCAAACAGCATTGCATATACCATCGATAACCTGGATGCATACGAAATAGCTGGCACCATTGCAGGTGACGATACCATTCTGTTGATTCCCAGGGATGGAGTCTCCAGGTCGGATGTGATCAACCTGCTGAAATTAAGAATGCCCGGTTTGATCCAGGACCTCGTTTATTGATTATTTACCTATTTGAACAATATGAAACAGGATATACATATAACCATAGCATCTGAGGAGCACCTGAACTATGTGCTGGAAATTGAAAACGCTCTGTTGGAGGCCTCCCAGGCGAAAGGAACGGGTATCGCTGTTCGTAACAGTGCTTACCTCACTCAGAAGATCCAGGAAAGAAAAGCTGTTATTGCCTATAGCGAAGAGGGACAATGGGCAGGGTTCTGCTATATTGAATCGTGGGGCCACAATAAGTATGTGGCCAATAGTGGTCTGATTGTCTCTTCCCAATTTAGGGGAGTGGGCCTTGCGAATGAGATCAAAAAACGGGCGCTTGAGTTATCGGCCCAACTGTTTCCCGGTGCCAAACTATTCGGACTGACCACCAGTCTGGCTGTCATGAAAATTAACAGCGGGCTTGGATATTATCCGGTTACCTTTTCCGAGCTCACCGATGACGATCAGTTCTGGAAAGGTTGCGAGACCTGTCCATATTACGATATCTTAGTTAGAACCAAACGGGATGATTGCCTCTGTACAGCCATGATCATGGATCCGGCGGAGGATAAGAGAGTGAATGGGAAGGTCCGTTCTGCTACTGTCAAAGTGAATATTAACCACACCTGATTAGAAACGACATGGAAAAAAAGAAAGTATTGTTGGCCTTTAGCGGGGGATTGGATACATCGTTCTGTGCGGTCTACCTGGCCAAAAAGCAGCAGATGGAAGTCCACTCGGCCATTGTAAATACCGGCGGATTCCCGGGGGAGAAATTGGAACAGATCGAAGGGCATGCAAAACGTTTGGGAATCGTTTCCCACCAGGTCCTGGATATCACCGCAGATTACTACGATAAATGTGTTCGTTATATGATATTCGGCAATGCACTGAGAAACAGAAGCTACCCATTATCTGTAAGTTCGGAAAGGACTTTCCAGGCCATAGCTCTGGTAAATCATGCCCAAAAGCATGGATATAAATATATAGCCCATGGTTCTACGGCTGCCGGAAATGATCAGGTGCGTTTCGACCTGGTGTTTCAGGTACTGGCTCCGGAAATAAAGGTTATTACTCCCATCAGGGATTTAAAGATCTCACGGGAGGATGAAATAGAATACCTGCAGATGGAGGAGGTTGAAATGAACTGGAGCAATGTGAAATACTCTATTAATCAGGGACTGTGGGGAACCAGTGTGGGCGGAAAAGAGACCCTGACTTCCACCGGTGAGTTGCCCGAGGAGGCTTATCCGACCCCCATGGATAAATCGGGATCGGAAACGGTAACTCTTGGGTTTGAAGAGGGTGAACCAGTGAGTCTGAATGGCCAGATTCTTGAGCCCCTGGTTGTGATCAGGGAGTTTGAAAAACTAGCAGCTCCCTGGGGAGTTGGCAGGGATGTTCATGTGGGTGATACCATCATTGGAATTAAAGGGAGGGTTGGCTTTGAAGCTGCCGCTGCGCGGATTATCATCGATGCCCATCTGGCACTTGAAAAGCATGTGCTTTCACGATGGCAACTTCACTGGAAAGAGCAGATTGGCCAGTGGTATGGAATGTTTGTCCATGAGGCCCAGTATCTGGAGCCGGTCATGCGTGACCTGGAAAAATTTCTGGAATCGTCACAAAAAACTGTGACAGGGGAAGTGACAGTCCGCCTCAGACCTTACAGTTTTTCAGTAACAGGAGTAGATAGTCCCCATGATCTGATGAACGCGTCCTTTGCAACTTATGGGGAGATGAATAAGGCATGGACCGCCGGGGAGGTTGATGGATTTACCAGGATTCTGGGGAACCAGCAACGGATCTGGTATGCGGTCAATGGAATGGAAGAATAAAGTAATCAATGCAATTATAAAAGATGAAACGAATAAAAAAAGTTGGAATTATAGGAGCCGGTAATATTGGATGTGCCATTGCAAAGGGTTTGGTCGATTATAAGAAGATGAATCCTTCGGATATTTTTCTTTCCAGAAGGAAGAGAGATCTGTTGGCCGATCATAAAAAGCATGGATTCACAATCTCTGATAATCATACACTGGTTTCAGAGTGCGATATAATTCTCCTTGCGGTCTTGCCCGGCCAGGCAAAGGAGGTGATCCTTGAATTAGGGGCTTCGTTGAAAAAGGGAAACAAAACACTTGTGAGTGTTGTGTCGGCGGTATCCATGGAGGAGCTGGAGGAGTGGACCGACCGTGAAGTTACCGTGGTCAGGATCATGCCAAATACGGCTGCCGAGTATGGAGCAGGGATGACCTGTATTGCAGGTGAACAGGATGAAGCTATTGCCCAGGTACAGGAACTTTTTGAACCATTGGGACAGACCATGGTAATCAAAGAGCAGCTTATGCCGGCTGCCACCATCCTGGCTGCATGCGGCATCGCCTTTTTCCTGCGGTTTATTCGTGCTGTATCCCAGGGAGGTATCCAGATTGGATTTCATGCGGAAGAAGCAGGTAAAATAGCAGCCCAGACCGCACGCGGGGCTGCAGAGCTCTTATTGCAAACCGATCACCATCCGGAAACTGAAATAGACAGGGTAACCACACCTATGGGATGCACCATATCCGGACTCAATGAAATGGAGCATTTTGGATTGAGTTCGGCCATGATCAAGGGTATCGTAAAATCCTTTTCAGAGATCAGTGACCTGAAATGAGCAAGGGGGTTCCATATACCGACCTGTTATTGGAGATGCTCTCCATTCCCGCAACCAGCCGTAAAGAGCAGATGCGGTCTGATTTCCTGGAGAGCAATCTGAAAGGAATTGGTTTTGGTGTAAAGAGGATTCACAATAACTTGTTGGTGGGTGATGCAAATGCCGGCGATGGCAGGCCGCAAATAGTGTTGAATTCGCACATGGATACTGTTTCCCCGGTGGAAGGCTGGAACAGAGATCCGTTTGTGCCTCAAGTGCAAGGTGAAAAGATCGTTGGTCTGGGCAGTAATGATGCAGGGGCCTCGGTAGTTACGATGATTGCCGCCTACCAGAAAATGCAACCAATGGTAGAAAAGGTTTTGAACCTGATGTTGTTGATCAGTGCTGAGGAAGAAGTTTCAGGTGCCAATGGAATTTCTGCTGTGCTTCCGTACCTGGGTGATCTGGATGCAGTTATTGTAGGTGAACCCACCGGGATGTGTCCTGCTGTTGCAGAACGTGGATTGATGGTCCTCGATGGAGAGGTCATCGGAAGAGCAGGTCACGCTGCGCGAAACGAGGGAGAAAATGCCATTATTAAGGCCATGAAAGATATTCAGTCCATCGCTGGTCTGGAATTTCGGGATCTGTCAGTGTGGCTCCCACGGCCCGGGGCACAGGTGACCATGATTGAGGCAGGAACCGGCCATAATGTGGTTCCCGACGTATGCAGGTATGTAGTGGATGTGCGAAGTAATGATATGTATGGGAACGAGGCCCTGTTGGAGAAGATCCGGTCGGTATGCGTGGCCAATCTGACTCCACGTTCTACGCGGTTGAAACCCTCAAGTCTGGAAGAGGACCATTTTATTATGGAGGCCATCAAATCATCTGGTTTTAATCCATTCGGTTCATCCACACTATCTGACATGGCCCTGATACCCTTTCCTGCTGTGAAAATGGGTCCTGGAGAATCTGCCCGCTCTCATACTGCAGGAGAATATATTCTAACCAGTGAACTGGACGATGGGGTGGCGCTTTATTGCCGGTTCCTGGAATCCATCAAAGAGATCCTGGTAAATAACCCCTTGAGTGGGGAGCAATGATAAACTTAAAGATTGGAGCTGATGAAACTGTGGGAAAAAAACGTATCAACCGAGGACCGGATTCTGGCCTTTACAACTGGTAAAGATCCCATTTATGACTTGCAGCTTGCACCTTATGATGTGATAGGGTCCATGGCGCATACCATAATGCTGGCCAAGGTAAGCCTGATTGAAAAGCAGGAGGCCGCATGTCTGGTTGAGGAATTGGTTGATATTTATGGGCAGGCCATACAGGGAAAACTTAAGCTGGAACCGGGTATGGAGGATATCCATTCACAGGTGGAGATGATGCTCACAAAGAAGCTTGGAGATTTGGGCAAGAAGATCCATACAGGCAGGTCCAGAAATGATCAGGTGATGGTGGATATAAAGCTCTATCTGCGCGATGAGATCAAAGAGTTGACAGGTCAGGCACATGCACTGGGTAAGATCCTGGTAAACCAGGCGGAACAATACAAGGAGATCATGATGCCGGGATACACACATATGCAGGTGGCCATGCCCTCTTCCTTCGGATTGTGGTTTGGCGCCTATGCTGAAGCACTGGCAGATGACCTTACCTTCCTCCAGGGGATCCACAGGGTGGTTAATCAGAATCCCCTGGGGTCGGCAGCCGGATTTGGGTCCTCCTTTCCGGTGGACAGAGAGCTGACCACACAGTTGCTCTTATTTGAAAACATTCATGTGAGTTCTGTAAATGCACAGATGAACCGGGGAAAAACCGAATGGTATGTAGCTACTGGTATTGGTGCGGTTGCTTCAACCATTGCACGGATGGCAATGGATGCTGTTCTGTACCTGGGTCAGAATTTCAAATTTATTTCTCTACCATCAGAACTAACAACCGGATCATCGATTATGCCTCACAAAAATAATCCTGATGTACTGGAACTGGTTCGGGCGAAGTGTAACCGTTTGTCGCAGCTTCCTTCTGAAATTTCTGCAGTGACAGGGAACCTCATTTCGGGATACCACCGTGATTTCCAGATCCTGAAAGAGATAATTCACCCGGCCCTCGAGGAATTAAAGAACTGCCTGGTTATGATGCAATACATCATAAAACGGATCGTGGTCAGCAAGCAGATAATGGATGATGACACATATAAGTATATATACTCGGTGGAGGAAGTGAACAAAAAAGTGATAGCGGGGGTGCCTTTCAGGGATGCTTACCGGGAGGTAGCCTCAGAGATAGACAAGGGCCGTTACAGGCCTGGCCGGGACCACTCCTATACACACCTTGGAAGTGTAGGAAATCCCGGCATAGCAGAAATCGGAGCAAAGTTGGAACAAGCTTATGGTGGGTTTCACTTTGTCGACACTTCAGAGGTTGTAAATGCATTGAGTAACTATTACGAAACGACATGACACACAGAAAATATTTAAAAGAGAAAAAGAAAATCGTGGTCAAAGTAGGTACCAGCCTGCTCGCCTATGATAACGGAAAGATCAACCTTCAACGCATGGAGAAACTGGTAAGGGTACTTTCCGATTTGCATAACAGCGGCAAGGAGGTGATCCTGGTCTCATCCGGAGCAGTGGCAGTTGGGGCGGGTATGATTGGCCTTAAGGAAAAATCAGACGACCTTGTAAAGAAGCAGGCCCTGGCAGCCATTGGACAGGTAGGCTTGATCAGGCTCTATCAGAAATTCTTCGATGAATATAATACTACATTGGCTCAGGTATTGCTCACCAGGGATGGGATTGAGAATAGTCTTCGGAGGAAGAATGCAAGGAATACCCTGCACCAGTTAATCGAAATGGGGATCATCCCTGTGGTCAATGAGAATGACACGGTTGCGACTGAGGAGATCGAATTCGGGGATAACGATACCCTTTCGGCGCAAGTTGCAACCTTGATTAACGCAGAACTGTTGCTTATCCTGACAGATACAGATGGGGTTTACACTTCAAATCCACACATTCATCATTCGGCTCAGAAGGTTCCAAAGGTGATGAATGCAAGTGATGATCTGAAGGATGTGGATTTAGAAGGATCCTCAAAAATGGGATCAGGTGGTATGGCTTCCAAAATTGCTGCTGCCGAATTGTGCCGGGAACATAATGTGGATGTGGTGATAGCCGACGGAACCGATCCATTAACCATCCTGGCTGTTTTGGAAGGTAAGGATTTAGGAACTTTTTTTGTGAGCGAAGCAACCAATAAGTTAGCTGGTTAACTGGTTGGAAAAAGTAAAAGTTGGAAAGAGTATGGAAGAATTGAATGAGATTGGGAAAAAGGCAAAGCAGGCCACGGGTCAGCTTGCCAATTTGAATACCGACCAGAAGAACAAAGTATTGATGCTGGTGGCAGAATTGCTGGAAAAGCTCACAGATACTATTCTGAAGGCCAATGCCATAGACCTTGAGCAGGGCAAAAAGATGGGGTTGAAGGGTGCCGTTGTGGACCGGTTGACCCTTTCGGGGGAACGGATCGCGGGGATTGCAGAAGGATTGAGGGAGATTGTTCAACTGGAGGATCCCATAGGCGAGATCGAAGAGATGAAAAAGCGCCCCAACGGTTTATTGATCGGTAAAAAGAGGGTTCCACTGGGTGTGGTTGGCGTGATCTATGAATCCAGACCCAATGTAACAGCCGATGTGGCAGGGCTCTGTATCAAAACCGGAAATGTGTGTCTCCTCAGGGGTGGTAAGGAAGCTTTCCAGTCAAACAATGCCATCGTAAAGATTTTCCATGAAGCCATCAGAAGCTGTGAATTGGATCCAAATATGGTTCAGCTGGTCCAGAATACCACCCGGGAGAGTGCCGTGGCCATGATGAAATTGAACGATTATCTGGATATTCTTATTCCCAGAGGAGGAGCCGGGCTGATAAAGACAGTGGTCCAGAACAGCACTGTTCCGGTGATTGAAACCGGGGTGGGAAATTGTCATGTTTATGTGGATGATGCTGCAGATCTGGAGAAGGCAGTAGCCATTGTATACAATGCCAAAACACACCGTCCTGGTGTTTGTAATGCAGCTGAAAGTCTTTTGGTTCATGAGCATGTGGCTGAGGAGATAATCCCGGCCATTGGAAAGGTTCTCATGGCAGGAGGTGTTGAAATCAGGGGAGATGAAACCACCTGCAGGTTGATCCCTGAAGCCACAGCAGCAGTTGATGAGGATTGGGCCACTGAGTACCTTGACCTGGTGATAAGCTCAAAAGTCATAGGGTCTGTGGAAGAAGCAGTGGATCACATCAACAGATATGGGTCCATGCATTCTGAAAGTATTATTACCGAGAACTACAGCCATGCCCAATATTTCCTCGACAGGGTGGATGCAGCAGCTGTTTATGTAAATGCCTCTACCCGGTTCACCGATGGTTTTGAATTCGGATATGGGGCTGAAATCGGGATCAGTACCCAGAAATTGCATGCACGTGGCCCCATGGGACTCAAGGAGTTAACTACCAATAAGTACATTATTTACGGAAGTGGACAGATACGATAAAGCCAAACGGCTTTATCGTTAGTGTGAAAGAGTAAAAATAATAAGTGGACTTTTCTACTTGCCCGCTTCTTTGATGTTTTCAATAAAAACATCAAAGAGGTGAGCAGTGTCCGTTGGCCCACCAGATGCTTCAGGGTGAAATTGGGTGGAGAAAAAGGGTTTGGAGATGTGCTTCATCCCTTCATTTGTGTTATCGTTGAGGTTGATAAACAGGGGTTCCCACTCTTTTGGAAGCGTTTCGTTGTCAATTGCAAAACCGTGATTCTGGGAGGTGATGTATGCCTTATAAGATCCTACTGCCAGCACCGGCTGGTTGTGGCTCCGGTGACCGTATTTCAGTTTGTAGGTATCAGCGCCTGCTGCCAGGGCCATCAGCTGGTTCCCCAGACAAATCCCGAATATGGGGGTCTCTGATTTATAGGCTTTGGAAAGGCTTTGAATGGTAGTTTCGCACTGTTTGGGATCGCCCGGTCCGTTGGAGATAAACAGTCCGTCATAATCCTCCTTACTGATGTCATGGTCCCAGGGGACCCTGATGACTGTGGTATCTCTTTCAAGCAGGTAACGGATGATGTTGTATTTCACCCCACAATCGATCAGGAGTATCCTCAGTTTACCGTTGCCATATACCTTCTTTTTTCCTATACTGACCAGGGCCACCAGGTTTTCCTGGTTCGGATCATAGGTTACTGGCTCCTTTTCATCAAACACTACTTTCCCCAACATGGACCCTTTTTCTCTTAAAAGCTTGGTTATGCGACGAGTGTCAACATCAAAAATGCCCGGAATTTTGTTTTGCTTCAGCCAGTCTCCCAGGCTGCGTTCAGCATTCCAGTGAGAATACTCAGTGGAGTAATCAGATATAATCAGGGCTGAAATATGCAACTGATCCGATTCAAAAAATTTGTAAAGGTCGTTTTCTGAATCCTGGTGGGGTACACCATAGTTTCCAACGAGGGGATAGGTGAGAACCAGGATTTGTCCTTTATAGGAGGGATCGGTAAGGCTTTCAGGATATCCGGTCATGGCAGTATTAAATACAACTTCGCCAGCAATGCTCTCTTCATGGCCAAACGATTTTCCGGTAAATGTGGAGCCGTCCTCCAGGATCAGTTTGATGGGATTGAAATCCATATGATTTATGAGATGTTTTTTGATTCGATTCTAATCAGGTTGTTAATAATGCTTTCTGCCTGCTCAGGTGTGATTCGTTTGGCTATAATTTTCTTCTCCTTGTCAAGGATAAACAACTGGGGGTAACTCTGCAGGTTATACAATTTCCGAAACTCATTGCTATAAGGACTCCAGCAATTGATCCAGTCGTACATCTGATGTTCATTGATAAAGTTGACCCACTTCTCTTTGCCCTCTATGGAATTGATCACATGGACACTGAGCACCTCCACCCCCTTGCCTTTCATTCGGGCATAGGCCTGTTGGAGAGCTGGGGTGGTTGTTTTGCAGTGACCGCAATCGGCTTCCCAGAAATAGAGTATGGTGAACCTGGCTTCGATGTCATTGATGAAGAAATCCTGACCAATATGAGGATCCCGTCTGATGGCTGTATCCTGTGCGGCCATCTCAAAGTGTTCCGGTGGTACCTGCCGCATGATCAGGTTGGGTGCCTTCTGTCCGATTAGCGTTGGTTTGTTTTTCTCCAGGTTTTCTTTAAGCTTGCTGATGAAATCAGGACTACTCCAGGTGGCATCGGGGATATAGTACTGTTCAGCAATGTGAAAATAGACCACATCCATACCCATAAATTTACTTTCAGCAAAATGGTTGAACAGGGTGATGAGCATATAACGGTAGAGCTCTTCCTGACCACGTGATCCGTTAAGTAAAAAATCCACAGCAACAATAAGAGAATCGGGATGCTGAGCCACAGCCCTGGTGAGGTAATTTTTAATTTTACCTTCATAGAGGGGGGTGTGCAGCAAGCGTATATTAAAGGGATCAAAATGATCAAAATAGTGCTCCCGGTAGTAAAAATACCTGATTGAATCATCGTGTCTTCTTTCACCGGTAAGGATCTCTTCCGGTGGAAAAGATTCCCTGGTGGCACCGATGAAATCACTCACAAACAGGGCTGCATGATCCGTGACAATCTGGTCCATGGTCTCCTCCATCTCAAGGTTAATCTGTTTCAGTTTTTCGAGTATGGCGGTCGAATCTGAATTTGTGGCGGCAAGGGCAAGAAGGGATTGCTGTTTCTCCAATTCTCCTCTTTTTTGCTGGAGGTGGTTCTTATAATCCTTGAAGATTCGGTTATTTTCACTCCCTTCGTACTCGATGCTGCCAGCCAGATCGGATGTATCTGTCCAGACCTTGAGTACCTGGTCATCACCCAACAACAGGTCAAAATAGTAGTTGGGATTAAAGTAAATAAGATATAGTCCACCTTCGAATACTTCAGACCCTTTAAAAACTCCATGCCCTTGCTTATCAAGCACAAGGGTATCTTTTGGCACCATGCGTGAAGTGAAATACTCTCCGAGGATCAGGGTGTCGTTGGAGAGACCTGTCATGGTGACTTCAATATGGTAACCCTGACCTGAAAGAGTGGAGGGAGATATAAGTAGAAGTGCGGTTAATACGAAAAAAAATCCTCTTAAAACGATCATTAAATGCATCTTTTTTGAATCGGTCAAAGTTAATGATTCTATTTTAAAACATATTGTTCAATCACCATGCCATTCTTGATCTAAAATCACTAACTTGTTCTTGACAACTAAGACTAACTCCATTCGATAAACCGATGTTTACACTGCTTGAAGCACAAAATCTGGTCGAGAAACACATAGAAAGCATCTCCATTCCAGATGCTCCTTCCGAGTTGTATGAACCTGTGAAATATGTCCTTTCTCTGGGAGGAAAACGAATCAGACCTGCACTTGTGATCCTGGCATGCGATCTCTTCTCCGGAGCGGTGGAATCTGCTCTTTTTCCGGCAGTAGCCATCGAGATCTTTCACAATTTTACCCTGTTGCACGACGATATTATGGATCGTTCCGAGTTAAGGAGGGGCAGTCCGACTGTCCATGTGAAGTACAATGAAAATGTGGCCATCTTGTCGGGTGATGTGATGTCCATTATGGCCAGCCGTTTGATCAACCGCTCACCGGGAGTGGTACTGAATACCGTCCATGATATTTTTACAAAAACTGCTATGCAGGTGTGTGAGGGACAGCAGCTTGATATGAATTTCGAAGAGCGACTTACTGTTTCTGAGGATGAGTATCTTACCATGATCGAGTTGAAAACAGCGGTCCTCATTGCTGCAAGTCTGAAGATCGGAGCTATCCTCGGAGGCTCCTCTCAGAAGGACGCAGAGGATCTCTATGAATTTGGCAGAAACCTGGGAATCGCATTCCAGCTTCAGGATGATCTGCTTGACACTTATGGCGATCCTGCAGTGATGGGAAAAAAACTGGGGACCGATATTGTGGATAACAAGAAGACTTTCCTTATGATTCAGGCGCTCGGGAAATCTTCACCGTCACAAAAGGAGGAACTTATCCGGTGGCTCACAACAAAGGATTATAACAGAGAGGAGAAAATCAAAGGTGTAACTTCAATCTTCAATACATTGAATATCAAGAAGATTACAGAGAAGAGAATTAAGGATTTTTATGAAATATCCCTTGCTAACCTGGAGCGTCTGAACAGGCCCGATGACAGGAAGGCCGAACTCTACAACTTTGCATCTTATCTTAAGACCCGCATCAGGTAGGGTTCAATTCCAGCATAAGCTCATCCTGCCTGAATCTCTGAAGCAACAGATTCAACTCTTCCATCTGATAAAGCACCTCATTGATCTCTCGCGAAATGGATGATGAATGTCGGGGTTTCATGGCGTTATAGTAAGTAAATTCACTCGCCAGGGTCAGATAATGCTCCTTTAATATGCCGTTGGCTTTTTCCGTTTCACCACACAGGTAATATGCTTCTATAATTCCCTCATAATGAATAACTCCTCCTTTCTTGTCAGGCAAGGTGATCCCGGTAATATACTGGTCATAAGGTAACACATGAGCAGGGGCTAGTTCCATGCAATGATCAAGTACTTCAACCGCTTTTTCCTGTTTCCCTTCTTCAAGCAATTGCATGGCCAAACGTGTGTGAAGTCCCCTGAACCTGATTACCGAAAGTGTCCGGATTGTGTAGTAATCCAACTGAACATCTTCCTGGTTCATCCTGCCCCACTGAAAGATATTTATCAATCGATCGTACAGGGTATCAGTATCAATACTCCCCATGGCAAGGATGCTTTCATAAGGAGTTTGTACCGGGACTACCCTGTAGGCAAGTCCTTCGTTGCGGTAATATTGCTCGAGTCCCAATGATCCTTCGAAACCACCAGAAGTATAATAAATGGGCCGTTTCCATTTGTTGGTCCCAAGGATATCCATTTGTCCCAAACTCCCTTTGAAGATCTGGCTGTTTGGAGAAAGCTGGATGCGGATATCTTTTACTATCCGATGGGCATTTTCCGGTTTAACTGTACCATTTGAAATCACCCCGGCCGAGTCTACAGGGAGGATTATTTTATGGGTGGGGATGTAGTCTACCTTTGCACCTGATGTTATGGAGAGTTTTGTCCGTGGATCGTTGCTGTTTATAAAAGTGAAGATATAATCCAGTGTGGCCCATCTCTCGTTTTCCCGTACATAAATGGAACTACCGTGTATATCTTCATATTTGGTTTGTGGAATCGAAAAAGGCAAAGGTTTTGAATCATAATTTTGCCACCTCATCTGATCTATGTACCAGTCCATATTGAACAACATCATGTTTACAATGCGTACATCTTCCCTCACACCTTCCACATCCTGAACATACCAGAGGGGGAATGTGTCATTGTCGCCCACTGTGAATAGGATGGCGTCTTTATCGCATGAATTGAGATAGTTACAGGCAATATCCCTGGTAGTATACCTTCCTGAACGGTCATGGTCGTCCCAGTTTTCCACAGCCATCAGTAAAGGAACAGCCAGAAATGCGACAGACACTGCAATGATGGCAGAGAGGTTGGCCTTTAACTTTGATTGTAAAATATTAAATATACCAGCCACACCGATCCCTATCCAGATACTGAAGGCATAGAAGGACCCTGCATAGGCATAATCTCGTTCCCTGGGTTGATAAGGGGTCTGATTAAGGTAGATCACGATGGCTAAACCAGTCAGAATAAAAAGGCTCATCACCACCCAGAAATCCCGTACATTTTTATCAAGCTGGAAAAAAAGTCCCAGCAATCCGAGCAGCAAAGGAAGGAAATAATAGGTGTTTCTTGCCGCGTGATTCTTCATGTGGTCAGGAAGGTTTTTCTGCGGGCCGATCCTGGCTGAATCGATTGCTTTTATTCCGCTGATCCAGTTACCATTAAGCACATTCCCGTGTCCCTGGACATCATTCTGTTTGCCTGCAAAGTTCCACATGAAATACCGTAAATAGAGGTGTCCCACCTGGTACCGTAACAGGAACTCAAGGTTATCCAGATAAGTGGGATTATTGATGTCATTAATGGTGCCGAATTCCTTGTATGCTTGTTTGTGATTCGAATCCCGACTGTAGATCCTGGGTAAAAGTACTTTGCTGCCCTTCATTACCAGCTCAGGTTTGCGGTAGGCAATTTCATATTCATTTTTCTCCTTGTTCAGGATGTAGACGGGCTTTTTATACACATAGTCCTCTACCTCGGCATTGTACAGGTGACCTCTTACCAGGGGACGATCCCCATATTGCTCCCTGTTCAAATAGGAGAGTAGGGCAAATACATTTTCCGGACGGTTTTCATTCATGGGCGGACCGGCCAGGGATCTGATTACAATGAGTGCGTAGGAGGAGTATCCAATGATAATCACAGTGATAGATAACAGGATGGTATTCCAGAGTACATTTTTTCGGATAAACTGTGTTCGGTAGATTCCATAGATAAGAGCACCCAGCAAAAGGGCCACATAGATGACCACACCCACGTTGTAATGCAATCCCACAGAATTGGTAAAGAATTTTTCCACCACAGTAGCTACCTGCACAATACCGGGGATGACCCCATACATGATCAGCAGCAACATCACTACAGAGATCCCCAGGGCATAGATGACTCCTTTTCGTGTAACCTGGTATTTCTTAAAATAGTAAACAAGCACTATGGCAGGAATGGCCAGAAGGTTAAGCAGATGCACACCAATTGAAAGGCCGATCAGGTAAGCGATCAGGATCAACCATCGGTTAGCACCTGGTTCATTTGCGATGTTCTCCCACTTGAGAATGGCCCAGAATACCACGGCAGTGAACAGGGAGGAGGTGGCATACACTTCTCCTTCTACTGCAGAAAACCAGAATGTATCTGAAAAGGTATAGGCCATGGCACCCACGAAAGATCCACCCAGCACAACAATCATAGATGTAAGAGAGGATTCTCCATCATTACCGTTGGAAACAGGAAACATTTTCTTTAATAAATGAGAAATGGTCCAGAAGAGGAACATAATGGTGAAGGCGCTGGCAAATGCCGATACCGCATTGATCATCATGGCTACTTTTTCCGTGCTGGATGTGAAGAGGGAAAAGATGCGTCCTATGATCATAAACAGGGGAGCACCGGGAGGATGGCCTACCTGGAGTTTATAGGCACTGGCAATAAATTCCCCACAATCCCATTGACTGACCGTTGGTTCAAGAGTAAGAAAGTATACGATCAGGGCAATTAGAAAACTTAACCAGCCCAACAGGAGATTTATTTTTTTGAAACTCATATGATTCTAATGAACTCTTAGTGTTATGATTGGCACGAATTTAATGCTTTTTTCATGACCGGCACCAAAAAACAAATAATTTGAAAAAGTTGACAAATATTGAAATGGAATATATATTTGTGGTTCACTAAATCCAAATGTCATGACTGTAGAAAGTATGAACGATCTGGATCACACCCTCTATACGGACTACCCAGAATTTGAACACGAGTACGATAATATACAGGAACCCAAGACATTACCACCTGAAAAGCAGACCCTGATAGTTGGACTTGACAGGCGTCACTTGGATGGAGCGCCCATCACCTGTATTACAGGTTTTATAGGTCGCCGAATCGATTTGAGGAAGATCGAGGAGGAATTACAGAGTGTTTGCCGTACCTGTGGATCCTCGAAGATGTATGATATTGTATTGAAAGGAGATGTCCGAAAGCGTGCTTTTGTCTATTTACGGTCCAATGGATATTCGATGAAATTTGAGGAAAACTAACCAATCAATATATTACCAATTTATCAAAGGCAGGGTGATCATCATCCTGCTTTTGTTCATTTTTGCCGGGCTGAATGCTCAGTTTTATGAATATGGTCAGGATGCCGGTACCCTCAAATGGCACAGGTTTGATACTCCTAATTACACAGTGATCTATCCAAGGGGGGTGGATAGTCTGGCAAATGCTTTTGCCAATCGTCTTGAATATTACTATTCCCATCTGGGGAATCCTTTGGACCATCGGCACAGTCATATGCCGGTGATTATTCATAATGAATCCAGTTTTTCAAATGGTGTATTTGCCTGGGCACCAAAACGGTTGGAGATTTTTACCAATCCGGATCCCAATGGGTATCACCAGGATTGGCTGACTCAGCTGGCACTTCATGAAGGCAGACATGCGGTACAGATTGACAAATTGAACCAGGGAATTACAAAAGTTCTCTCAATTGCCGGAGGAGAACAGGCTGCAGGAGCCATGGCCATTTTTCTTCCTTACTGGTATCTTGAGGGAGATGCTGTGGATGCGGAAACCCGGTTGTCAAATACGGGACGGGGTAGACAACCATCTTTTGAAATGGGAATAAAGGCCCAGCTATTGGAAGCCGATCGGCTGTTCTCCTTCTCAAAAGCCACCATGGGATCATACAAGCACTATATTCCAAACTACTATCAATTGGGGTACCTGATGGTGCGCTATGGCAGGAAAAATTATGGGGATGAGTTTTGGATTGACTTTCAGCAATATGCTGCCCGGAAACCCTTCTTACTCAATCCTACTTTTTTTAGTATGAGAAAGTATAACCTTAAATCTAAGAATCAATTTTATGGGGATGTACTGAACAGTTACCGTCAGAAATGGTCTGATATGTCTTCCACCCGGGAGTTGACTCCATATGCTGACTGGACCAGAAATCGGAACCGCCATTATACCAGTTATACATTTCCACAATTCATCTCCAAATCACTGTTTTTTGTATATAAGAGCGGAATTAATCAGATTCCTGAATTTATATTCCTGGGGGAAGGGGGAGAGGAAAAGCGTATTTTTCGTCCTGGTTTCCTGAGCTCGGGTCGGGTCAGGTTTTCGGGGAGTCACGTGGTATGGGATGAGTTTATTCCGGATACCAGGTGGAGCAACAGGAATTATTCGGTGATCAGGACCTATGAAGTTGCCACGGGAAATGTAAAAAATCTTGGACGGAAAACCAGGTACTATTCACCGGATGTTTCACATGACGGATCTCAAATTGCTGCCATTGAACAGACGGAAAACCAGAATTTCAACCTTGTCATACTCCGAATAGATGGCACTATTACTGAAACTATCCCTTCACCTGGCAACATGTTTATGCAGCATCCTGCCTGGATGGAGCAAGATACTGCACTGGTGGTACTGCTCTCCCAGGAAACAGGGAAGGCTCTTTTTAGTTATGGAATTGAATCGGGAAAATGGGAAAAACTTTTTGACGCTGGATTTGATGATATTTCATACCCGGTTGTACATGAGCAGAGGATATATTTTGGCGGGACTTTCTCAGGTATCGACAATATTTATTGCCTTGACCTGACCGAACAAAGGAGCTATCAGGTGACTTCGGCCCGCTTTGGTGCATTTCAGCCAGAGATCTCCAGAGATGGAAGAACCCTGCTCTACTCCAACTATACGGCGAACGGTTATAAAGTAGCCATGCTTCCACTCATTGCGGCTCTTTGGAAACCCCTGGAGAAGGCCCGGGATCATTCCGAACAACAGGATTATACGCAAACTTCTGAGGAGGTCAATATCATCCGGGAAGCCATGCAAACTGATACCCTGACTTTCTCATCAAAGAAGTACAACAAGACGCTTCATCTTTTTAATTTTCATTCCTGGTTACCTCTCTATTTTGATTACCTGGATCCGGAGCTGACCCTTGATCCGGAACAATTACCCATAAATCCGGGTATTTCTTTGATTTCCCAGAACCATTTGAGCACCGCTGTTAGTCAGCTTGGATACGAATACAGAGATGGATACCACATGTTCCATTCGGGCATAAAACTGAAGGGCCGCTATCCGGTCTTAAATCTCTTTTTTGATTATGGAGGCGAGCCCAATGTGTTGTTAATGGATCAGGGAGATTCGGTCATTTCGCTCCCCGACAATATGAAATTCACAGCTCAGACCTATGTTCCACTCCGCTTAAATACCGGTAAATTCCTTTCCATTATACAGCCACGCATTGACTATACTTACCGCAGGGATGTTCAATATGTGGATAGTGAGGATATTTACAGAACCGGAGCCCATTATCTTTACTATAATTTCTATGCGTCTACCTATCTGAGGAAGGGTAAGAAAGAGATCCTCCCAAGGCTGGGTTTTACCACTTCGGCAGGATATTATCATGCGCCTTTTAATAACCAGGTATATGGAGCTGTCGCACGGGGTGGTGTTACGGTTTATTTACCTGGATTGTTGAAACACCAGACCATTAGACTGGCCTTTGATTATCAGAAGCAGTATCCGTTGGATATGTCACGACCGGCTTTCATTAACCTAATGAGTTTGCCAAGGGGATTGCATCCTGTTTTTGGTGAAGAAATGACTAAATATAGTGCAGACTATGTGTTGCCGCTTCTCTATCCGGATTTGGAGATTAGCTCTCTGTTGTATGTGAAAAGGATCAGGGGCTCCCTTTGGGCAGATTATATGACAGGTACCAACATGATCATTCATGATCCCAATCCCCATTATGAAGATAAAATTTACTCCACATTTGGGTTTGACCTGGTGGCAGATATGAATCTGTTAAGGATTTCATTTCCCCTCTCCATGGGTGGAAGGGTTATTTATGAAACGGAAACCGGAAACATATTATTTGAGGCGATCTATTCCGTCGATATCAATTAACCATTAATTCTGCGCGCGGATTAGCAAGGAGAGTCAATTTCCGGAACTGAACTCTTTGGTAATGGTGAAATATCCAGGGTAATTCACACTCTGACCACCTATGATAACGCTGGGTTTGATCTTCATACTTAACCTTGTGGGTTGATTGCCTGCATCCACCAGATTTAAGGCAAAATTGAGCATGGTTTGTGGATTATCCCTTTCCATATAATTGAACAGGTCGGTTTGGATCCTGATTGGAATCATAGAAATTCCTCCACCCGGTGCCACTTCCACACGGTCAGTTACCGCCCCCTGTGCTACCTGAATATCATCAATAAAAGCGATCCATTGGATAGAATTTACTGCAGCAGTGGTTGCCCCTGGATTTTTCACTTCTACGTTGGCCGTAATACCAAACGGCAGGGTTTCTCTCAGGAGATTTCCCAGGATCACCTGTCCGTCCAGGAAACTGAAATCGGAAAAAGAGTGCCTGTTACTGATATCTATTCCACAAACTGATGGGCTTTGGGCCGAATGAAAACTGAATTCGCACTTCGAAAAGGCAGTCAATTCAGAGAGGATGGAACAGCCTGAAGCCAGAATTAGGAATGAAGTGAAGATCAGAACTCTTCTGAAGGGTTTTGAGAATCGGGTCATAAGACAGATTTTATATTTGGTGCGTTCAGCAAATGTATAAAAGGATCATGAACCGATGAAAGAAAAAACATTGTAATTTTGTATTTGCGTGAATGAAATCTTTTCATATGGCTGGTCTGGATTCAAAAGGTTTATAAAGAAGAACCTGGTGGCGATCCTTTACACCCTCATATTCCACCTGATTGTATTGATCATCCTTATTTTTGTGCGGGTGGAAGGATTGAAAAATGCCCGTGAGCTTGGGGTTGAATTGGAGTTTGAAGAGAAGACCCTTGAGGAGATCCTGGCCGAGGAGGATATTGACATTCCGGCTGAATGGTTGGAACAGGTGATGCGACAGCGTGAGCTGTCCAGTAACCGGGCTGTCAACCTGAACACTGAGGGGCAGTTCAATGAGGATATCTCGACCAATGACTATGTTCAGGACTTGCTTGACCAGATTGAGATGGCCCGTGCTCAGGAGGACCGGGAAAAACTGGAAGAACTACAGGCCATACTGGCAGCAGCAGATTTTGTTCCCCCGGCCAGTGAACTAAAAGGAGAAGATGACACTGATTATACCGGGCCTACCACCATTACTTATGAATTTCTTGAGGAACCCCGACAGCGCGGTAAAGTGCTTCTGACAGTCCCGGTTTACAGGTGTCAGGGTTCGGGGTTTGTGAGGGTTGAAATCGTTGTGGCACAGGACGGCAGTGTGCTTGATGCAAAAGTGAAGGGACCTATTGAGGGAGCTGACAGGATCTGTTTTTCCAACGCCGCACTTGCTGCTGCACGCTCATCAAAATTCAGGATTGAGATCAACGGCCCGGAAAAACACCGGGCACATATCACTTATACATTTATTGCACAGTAGTGCGAAAAAGCTGGTCTGCAGCCTGGACAATACCATCCAGGTCATGGTTGAGCATGCATTTAAAATGCTTTTTAGGACAACGATGATGGCCAATCTTTGAGCAGGGACGGCAAACTAATCCAGTGACTTCAAATTGTATTGAAGAGGGATCCGCCCTGTATGGATACATTCCAAATTGGGGAACCGTATTGCCCCAGATGGAGATAATCTTTTTATTGAAGGCTGCTCCAATATGCATCAGACCGGTGTCGTGAGTGATCAGGATCCTGGCTTGCCTGACAAGGGAAGCTGATTGATGAATGTTGTATTTTCCGCAACTGTTCAAGATCTCCTTCTGAGGAAGTGATTTGGTAATGGCCTCACCCGTTTCTCTGTCGGTGGGTCCCCCCAGGAGTATGATCGGATGGTTCAGTTGATTACATAGTTCCACCAGCGACTCAAATGGAAGTTTCTTGGTCATGTGTTGTGCTCCGATGGCCAGTCCAATATATCCCTTTTGATAAATTACAGGGAATGCAGAAAGATCAATTTCCTCCTTTTCCGGAATGTAGTAATCCAGTCCACCTTCATCTTTTGCAGAAATAAAGGAGCGAATGGTTTCCAGATTCCGGTCCACCATATGCACATCTGGCAACCTGTTGAGCTTGAAATTAACATATAGCCATTTCAACCGGTTCAGTTTGTTGACTGAAAAATCCATCCGTTTCAATCCAACCTTGATACGTGCTGTTCGTATATTGTGATGCAGGTCAATGATGTAGTCAAACCCTTCCTTTTTTAAATTACTAATGCACATCTTCAAATTACCATCGAAGGAGTGGATCTGGTCAATAAAAGGATTGGCCTCCAGCAAGGGGATAAATGCAGATTTTGTCAGATAATGGATTTCGGCGTCTTCAACCTGTTGTTTCAGATGGCGCACCACTGGTGTGGTGAGAATGATGTCACCAATGGAACTAAACCGAACTACGAGGAATTTAATCATCTACAGAAGGTCCTTGAAAAAGAACAGGAGGGCCAGCCAGTATTCTGAATTATTTTTGTTTTCCTCAGTGAGGGAAGCTGTTCCCCGTCCGCCTTCCCCCAGTTTGGGTTCAAACAGGGTAACAAACTGCTCATCCATACCCGAAGCCAGCTGGGACACATATGGAATTTCTGACAGACTGGATGTAATGAAAATGGGCTTTTTGAGATTGGTGATTGTATCCTGGATACTGAGGTTGGGAAAAAAGTATTCACCAGGGCTAAAAGCTATTACAGCCTTTACAATATCACTTTCATTGGCTATCTTCAGGCTGAGAGAACCGTTGGCTCCACTGCCGAACAGGATCACCGGATGGTTGGATTTATTGTAAGCATATTCGATGGCTGCCTCCATGTCCAACGAAATGTCATTTACCCCGAGGGCACATCTTCTTTCCCGGCAACGTTTGGCAGTTTCGTTGGAGATGAAGCTATTGGTTCCACCATTTCGAAGATCTACTGCCAGACAATTGTAATCCATATTGCTTAGACGGCGTGCAATGATCTGGAACTCTCCCCGGCTCGACCCCTGTTCATGGAACAGCACGATGTATGGATTGCCCTCTGCAATGATATATTCATCAGCAGTTATTTCAAGACCATCAGCTGATGTAAATGTGATCGTTTTCATTTTGACCACATTAAAGGAGGTCAACACAATGGAGAAAACTAAAAGTGTAGCTAGTAACCTATTTCTTTGGTGTCTCTGCAAGAATGATGATTTTATTGTTTTTAGCTTCAATAACTCCTCCGTCAACATCAAAAAAGGTGTCAGCACCCTTTTGATCAACGATTCTAATCTGGCCCTTGTCAAGGGTAGAGATTATGGGGGCGTGATTCCTGAGAATTTGAAATGAACCTTTGGATCCGGGAACCTGGACAAGGTCCACTTCCCCTGAGTACAATTGATGATCCGGTGCAATAATCTCAAGCAACATCTCATTAAGCTTTGGTTTCTGCCAACATCTTTTTACCCTTTTCAATGGCTTCCTCGATGGTTCCAACAAGATTGAAGGCCGCTTCAGGATACTCATCCACTTCTCCATCCATGATCATGTTGAATCCTTTGATGGAATCTTCAATGTTCACAAATACCCCGGGCAGACCGGTGAACTGTTCTGCCACATGGAAAGGTTGTGACAGGAACCGTGCTACGCGCCTGGCCCTGAGAACCACCTGCTTGTCTTCCTCAGAAAGCTCATCCATACCAAGGATGGCTATGATGTCCTGTAATTCATTGTAACGTTGCAGCAACATCTTCACCCGTTGTGCAGTGTTGTAATGCTCGTCACCTATAATCTCAGCTTTGAGGATCCTGGAAGTTGAATCCAAAGGATCCACAGCTGGATAGATTCCCAGTGATGCAATTTTTCTGCTCAAAACTGTTGTGGCGTCCAGGTGTGCAAAAGTAGTTGCCGGGGCAGGGTCGGTCAAGTCGTCAGCAGGTACATAAATGGCCTGGATGGAGGTGATGGAGCCTCGTTTGGTGGAGGTAATTCTCTCCTGCATGAATCCCATTTCAGTAGCCAGCGTAGGCTGGTAACCAACAGCAGAGGGCATTCGTCCCAACAGGGCTGATACTTCGGATCCAGCCTGGGTGAACCGGAAGATGTTATCCACAAAAAAAAGAATGTCTTTTCCTCCGCTCTTCTCATCTCCGTCGCGGAACGATTCAGCAACAGTCAGACCTGACAGGGCTACAGTGGCACGTGCTCCGGGAGGCTCATTCATCTGACCGAATACCAGGGTAGCCTGGGACTGATCCAATAGCTCATGGTCAACTTTATCCAGGTCCCAGGAACCCTCTTCCATACTTTTCTCGAATGCTTCACCATATTTAATAACACCCGATTCAATCATTTCGCGCAGCAGATCATTTCCTTCCCTGGTTCTTTCTCCAACTCCTGCAAATACGGAGATCCCTTCATATTTTTTTGCAATATTATTGATCAGCTCCATGATGATTACAGTCTTTCCAACACCGGCTCCACCAAACAGTCCGATTTTCCCCCCCTTTGAATAGGGTTCCAGCAGGTCAATCACCTTAATACCTGTAAATAACACCTCAGATTCCGTCGACAGATCTTCATATATCGGAGGTTTATTGTGTATATGGTATCCGGTACTGTTATCCACCTCTCCGATACCGTCAATGGCCTTTCCAATCACATTCAGCAGCCGTCCTTTCACGGTGTCTCCTTTGGGCATTTTGATGGGTTCGCCTGTAGCTACCACTTTCATTCCGCGCTGAAGTCCGTCAGTGGAATCCATGGCAATGGTTCTTAATGTATGCTCACCAATGTGCTGTTGACACTCAATAACCAACGTTTGGCCGTCTTCACGTTCAATTTCAAGAGCCTCATGAATGCTGGGAAGCTGATCACCTGTTTCTTCAAAACTTACATCAATTACAGGACCGATTACCTGTATGATTTGTCCAATAATCTTTGACATTTGAAAGGTGTTTTTTGCGATAAAATAAGCGTTATTTTCAGTTGCACAAATTTAGCACTTTTTTAACGGGAACAACGGAAATTAGTTGGAAAGTTAGTAAGTGGACACTGTAGGATCTGAGCTGAGAAGTGAAGAAAAGAGGAAAAGGTATAAGTTTGAAACTATTATGCTAATTAAGTCGTAGACAATATAATCGATACTCTATAACCAGATCCTGTGAAAAATCGCTTATCAGCAATATATTTCTTACCGATCATTGGTTTTACCCTTTTATTCAATATCAATACTGACGCTCAGGTCCACAGGGTTGGTGGGGGATTGTCTTTTGCTTCAGGAGTTGAATTTAATAGTGGAGAGACCGGAAATCCTGGCTTTACGTTAAAAACATGGTTAGCGCTCAATAAACGAAGCAGCTTTCATATTGTACCTTCCATTTCAGTTTATAACTGTTACAAACGTGAAACAGGGTATGACATACTGACCAATTATATGTTTCACGGGGATTTAGATGCGCAGTACACGTTATTTCTGGAAGGATCGGTAAAGGCAATGGTTTTTGGAGGAGGTAATTTCACCTATCTGACCTCTGATTATGAACCGCTTTACCCAACAGGGAATGAAACTATCACCGATGATAACGATTATGCTATTGGAGGAAATATAGGGGCAGGATTGGAATTGCATATGGCTCCGAAGTGGGATTTCAATGTTTCCGGGAAATATCTTTTCTCAAAATATCCTCAATTCATTATTTCGATACAGGCTGTTTATTATTTTAAAACCAGGAGAAAGGCATACAAGAGATGATTTTTTTTATCTTTAGTCATTATAAATTGAGTATTAACAGGTTTCAGAAACAGATAAGACATTGTTATGGCTAGCTTAAGTTTTTTGCTTGGGATGGTACCCGGTACCGAAAAGGTGGAAACAGCAGACGATCAGTTAAGGGCTGATTTTCAAGCTTATAAAGATTATGAAAATTCGGATGATTTGAAGCATTATCTGGAGCTTCAAAAGGAGGTGACTTCAGGCGATTTTGCAATGAGAAAGAAGAAGATACTCAAGGCGAAGTATAAAGCCTCGGAAGCCTTCAGGAAAGAGCTTCGGTACAATCAGCTCATGAAACGTTTGAAGGGGGACGAGAAGTTGGCAGAGTTGAATGAGCTGGAAGAGTATGTCCAGTCGGAGGAATTTATTAAGCAGAAGCAATTCCTGACCATGCGGCCTAACGAGCGGTATGAAACTACGGATGAGTATAATAAAGAAACAGAATATAAAACACTTAGGAAGTCTGAAAAGGTTTTGTGGTATTACAAAACAAAAAAGAAGTATCCCTTTAAGGAGCTCGAGAAATGGAATCTTACATTTGAAGAAAAATTCAATAAAAGCGTGCTTGACACTTCCAAATGGATGACCCGCTATTTTTGGGGGGATCAGACCATGGAAAGCTCTTTCGTGCTTGAGGATGACAAAAGCTTCATTACAGATGGAGGCAATATTGAGTTTTATGATAATAAGGCAAGAATTGTTACCAAAGCAGGAAAAGCAGAGGGACTGGTCTGGAGGGCTGAGCAGGGTTTTGTTCTGGAGGATTTTGATTTCACTTCGGGATTGATCAGTACCGCCAAAAGCTTCAAGCAGAAGTATGGTATATTTAAGGCAAAAATAAAAATGGCCGGAGGATCGGTGGCTCAGACGTTCTGGATGGTCTCCGAAACAATGCTTCCCCATATTGATGTGGCCAGGTTTGAAAATGGCAAACTCCATGCTAACTATTTTTGGGGATCGGGCAACTCTTCCAACAAATCTGTTTCAAAAACAGGAGGTGCCAAATATGCTGATCAATATTACATATTTACATTGGAATGGACCCCCAACAAGCTGGTTTGGAAGATCAATGACAAGACCTTTAAAACTCAAACATCCGGCGTTCCCCAGGAAGAGATGTGCATCAACTTGTCCTCGAATTTGAAGAAAGATTCATCCGAAGGCGGACTCCCCTCAGCCATGGAGATTGACTGGATCAGGGTCTATAAGTTGAAAGAGTAACTTAGTGAAAAAATTTATATTTTCTTTTAACCTGTTGGTGGTGCTGGGCTTAGCGATTGCCCAGGACCGGATTACAGGAGAATCATTTACCACACGATCGGAGGTAATTGCACAAAATGGAATGGCATGCACCAGTCAGCCCCTGGCCACTCAGGTTGCATTGGATATTCTGAAAGCTGGAGGAAATGCGATGGATGCAGCCATAGCAGCCAATGCGGTCCTGGGACTGATTGAACCCACTGGAAATGGAATCGGTGGTGACCTGTTTGCCATTGTGTGGGATGCTGAAACCGAAAAGCTGTATGGTTTGAATGCCAGCGGAAGGTCTCCCCGTTCTCTTACCCTGGATTATTTCAAAGAGAATGGAATTGAAAATATCCCTTCATATGGTCCTCTTCCTGTTTCAGTACCTGGATGTGTGGATGGGTGGTATGAGTTAAATGAGAAGTTTGGATCTATGAAAATGGAGGAGATCCTTAAACCGGCTATCAACTATGCCCGGGATGGTTTTCCTGTCACTGAAGTAATTGCATATTACTGGGCAGGTGGTGTCAGAGCATTAAGTCATTTTCCAAATATAGCTGAGGTATATATGCCAGACGGGAATGCCCCTGAAAAGGGAGAAATATTTAAGAATCCCTATCTGGCAAGCACCCTTGAAAAGATTACTAAAGGCGGAAGAGACGCATTCTATAAGGGGGAAATTGCAAGGACCATCGATACATTCATGAAAGAACAGGGAGGATTTCTCTCCTATGAAGACCTGGCCGGTCATACTTCTGAGTGGGTGGAGCCGGTGAGCACCAATTATCGTGGTTACGATGTTTGGGAACTACCCCCCAGCGGTCAGGGAATCGCTGCACTTCAAATCCTGAATATTCTGGAAGGGTATGATATAGCTTCAATGGGATTTGGAAGCAGCGAATACATACATTACTTCGTGGAAGCCAAGAAGCTGGCATTTGAGGATAGGGCAAAGTATTATGCCGATCCAGCATTCAATGAGATCCCTGTGGAGACATTAATTTCAAAAGAATATGCATCAAGACGCAGGGAATTGATCAATCCTCGAAGGGCTTCCCGATCCTTGGATGCAGGCAAGATAGAGCATGGAAATACCATTTACATGACCGTGGCGGACCATGCAGGGAATATGGTCTCCTTAATCCAAAGCAATTATCGCGGATTAGGATCAGGAATGTCTCCCCCGGGTCTGGGATTTATTTTACAGGATCGCGGAGAAATATTTACACTCGAAGAGGGGCATTTCAATGTTTATGAACCTGGCAAAAGACCTTTTCATACCATTATTCCAGCGTTTATTACAAAGCATGGCAAACCGTGGATGAGCTTTGGTGTAATGGGAGGATCCATGCAGCCCCAGGGGCATGCTCAAATCGTAATCAATATGATCGATTTTGGAATGAATTTACAGGAAGCGGGTGATGCACCGCGCATTCGCCATGATGGCTCATCACAACCCACCGGAGAAAAAATGACCGATGGAGGGATCGTCAACCTGGAATCGGGGATACCCTATCAGAGTATCCGGGAACTGGTCCGCCAGGGTCATGGGATTCAATATACCGTTGGTGGATATGGTGGATACCAGGCCATTCTTTGGGATGAAGAAAAAGGAGTTTATTTCGGAGCATCAGAGTCAAGAAAAGATGGGCAGGCAGCTGGGTATTGAGCCAGTCTCCTTACAGACTATCTAAAACGGCCAGAATATGGGTATTACCAGAAGGGATATAATCAATGCAAGAATATTAAGGGGGAGACCGATTTTCCAGTAGTCACTGAATTTATAGTTACCAATACTCTGAACGATGAGGTTGGTCTGGTAGCCAATTGGAGTAGAGAAGCTGGCGGAAGCAGCAATACATATGGTGATGAAAAATGGTTTGGGATCCACTCCCAGCTGGGTAGCCGCTGCATAGGCGATGGGAAAAGTAATGGCTGCAGCGGCGTTGTTGGTGATGATTTCGGTGAAGAGACTAGTAAAGATGTATATGGCCGCCATTACCCCAATGGGACCGAAGCCTTTGGAGAGATTAATGGTGCTGTGGGCAAGGAAATCAGCAGCGCCGGACTCTTGAAGAGCGCGACTGATGCCGAATGCACAGGCGATTGTAATGAGCACGTCCCAGTTAATGGGCTTGGTGTACTTCTTCGGGGTGAAGATTTTCATCAGTGCCATCAACACCACTGTCACCGCTGCAAAAAAGAACATATCAAACTCGTTCTTTCCATGTACAGGGATAAACCTGCCAACAGTTGCTCCTGCAATCATCATAAAAACAAGACCCATGGCAATCCACCTGCGAGTGCGGTCTTTGGGATCGTCCATTTCACCAATTTCAGAGGCCATATAGAATACCCTGGATTCGCCCCAGTACCGGGTGAAATCATCGGTGGTAAGCAGCATCAGGTTGTCCCCTGCCTTCAGCTCCAGTTTTTCAAGGTTGGTGGTGATACGTTCACCATTGCGATGGACAGCCATAACCACGGCATTATAGTGGCCAAAGAAGTCGAATTCTCCCAGGGTTTGCTGGATTCCGGGAAACCGGGGAGCAATGACCACTTCAACATGTTTCAGGGATTTCTTCAGAAAATCCGGAGCTACATTGTCCAGCGCATTTAATTTCACACTGGAGGTCTGCGTCAAAAATCCTACATCTTCTGAGCTTCCGGCAACAATGAGCTTATCATCTGCCTCAAGAAGGAATGGTGAGTTGGAGATTTTGATATGTTTACCATACCTGATCACGGTTCTTACGGTAAATTCGTTGAGACCCGGCAAACGCCTTTTTTCAACCTCTTTACCGATGAGATTGCTGTTGGCAGGAAGGTAGAGATCAAAATAGTACTCCCGGGTATCGTTGGGAAAGCTAAATCTGGGGATTTTCTCACCCGGCAACAGCCTGTTAGAGAATAAATTCAAATAAATGAAACCAAAGAATGCGAGGAACAATCCCACTTTGGCAAGTTCAAACATAGAGAGGCCCTCCATGCCCCTGTCCAGCATCATGCCATGCACAAGCAAGTTGGTAGAGGTACCGATCAGGGTGCAGGTTCCTCCAAAAATAGTTGCATATGAAAGCGGGATCAGGAATTTCTGTGATGGAAGGCTCATTTTATCAGCCCATTTTTTGAGCAAGGGAGCAAAAATGATCACTACTGGTGTATTGTTCAGGAAGGCAGAGATGGCTGCTACGGGAATCATGATCTGCATGAGCAAGCGGGGAATGGGTTTGCGTTTTTTTGGCAGGATCATCGTGCCCATCTTCTTCAGAATTCCGGTTTCTTTGACGCCTTCACTGACAAGGAACAGAAGGGCCACTGTGATCATGCCCTTGTTGGAGAAACCCGAAAGGGCATCTTCAGCCGTAATGATATCTGCCACCATGAAAACAACCAAAGCGGAAAACAGTATCAGTCCGGGCCGCATAACTTCTTTCACGAGGGCAACGATCATGACCAGAATGACGCCTATGGCTATATAACCGGAGATTGTCATTGTTTATCCAATATATCTGTCCAGTTGGGCAGTGGCCGAATTTGTGGTTTGCGGCCATAATAAATATCGTCCAATTTAATGGCCAAACGCCGAAAAACCAAATTATTTTTGATGGCCCATCTAATAAAACGGTGAAACCAATCGTCGGGATGGCTGTAAGGACATACAGTTATGCATGTGCCACAATCGGTTCCGGAAAGGGTCCAAAAATGATAACATTTTTCGGAATTGATCTGCCACCGGTCAATTCCATCCAGTGTAATACGGGGTCCGTAAGGGATGGCGGCTGCCGGACATACATGGGCACATTTTTTGCAGTGGTGACAAAAGTGAAGGGTAGTCGTGTCGGGTTTGGAGTCGGAATGAGCAAGGGGCATGTTGGTGGTTACTACAGAAATCCGTACACGTGGACCCAACTTTGGAGTCATCAATAGACCCATGCGACCCACAATGCCCAGTCCTGCATCCACGGCAACAAGCGGACAGATTACTTCATAGTTGCCATCGATATGGGCAGTAGCCTTATACCCCAACTCTTTGATATAAGTCGCCAATTTAAGGGCGAGCACACCAGAACGAAGGTATTGTTCAGAAGATTCCATCACTGATGTGCCTTCGGGTGCCGACTGCAACATCCGATGATCCATTTCCACAGTAATGGCTATGGCATGATCGTGGATTTTCTTTATGGGTTTACCCGATCGGGGACCCCTGCCCTTGTGGGAATAGAGATGGTACTCCTCTAACCGGGTAAAACCAACGCTGTGAGCACCGGTCTGCTTAAGCCACTGAGAGATGAATTGGGAGATTTTCTCCGGGTTAACTTTGATCTTTCCTCTATTCAAATTGGCTTTTTCAGTGACAGGAATTTCAGATTGTGATGAGTTCAGGGTTTCAATGATCTTGAAATTTGCTTTTGCTGCGGCAAATGTTCCTGGATGGAAGTAACGCGATTTGTCTGACAATAATCCCGGAGCCTGACGTGATCTGTCATCCGCTAATTTAAATTCGGGATGTTGACTGTAGTAAGATTCATAGGCTTTTGTATCAGGATTCAGCAAGCGTCGGGACAGAACCGCATCTGCTTCGTGGACCCTGTTTGAAGGGGATTGGTAAGTGAATGAACGGGCACCCTTAATGGGGAGAAAAAGAACCAGTAGAGTCACTGCAAAACTGCCAAGGATAATAATTACCAGGAGCATCAGATGAAATGAATATGCTGCAATAGTAAAAAAAAATCCTCAATTAATGGTGGGAATTGGTGTTACGTGCTATTTGCAGATCCAATAGATTAATTTGCCATCTACCTCAACTGTACCAGCTTCTTTTTTCTCAGTGAGTTCGTCTCCACAAAACAGGGTAGGAGTACCATAACTCAATGTTCCATCTGCCTCAACAGTTACCATTTCACACGTTCCGCATTCCTCGAGTAAATCACAAGCAGGAACCATTCCCAAAACAAAAACAAACAGGACTGCGATTAGTATATCTCTTTTTTTCATGAGGTTACTCGTTGTGTTTTTGCAAAAATATGTAAAGATGCAGGAATTCTCAATAGTTATATACGTGGCTTTTCAATAAAAGTTGCCAAGGTGTCTCAAACTTTTAACACTCATTTATGGTGATTCACAAGATAACATTGTGGGCTTATTATTAAATTCGAAGAAAGTTTCTTATTCAGATGTCCCGTCGAAAATACAAAACACTTAGAATAGGAGGCTGGATCATGCTCGGTTTTTTTTCGCTGATCCTGCTTATAACCCTTATATTCTATCTGGGTCGTGGATGGATCATGAACCGGGCAGTGACGTATCTCAATGAACAACAGCCGGGAGAAGTGCAGATGGGTCAGATGAACCTGATCCCCTTCATGAATTTCCCGAATGTATCTCTTCAACTTCGAAATGTAAATTTTTATGAGAATGAATTTCAATCCGATTCGCTCGTCCGGGAGCCTATTGTATCGTTGAAGGAGATTTTTGTTACACTGGATGTGATCGATTTGATCAGGGGGGACATCCAGGTGTCGGAAGCAAGAACAGAGGATGGGCTGATCAGAATCGAAGTATATGAGGATTCAGTAACCAATCTGGAATATGCCCTGGGAGTGAGATTTGATGAAAAAACTGAAACGGATAGTTCAGCGGTATTACCTGCTCTGAGGGTTGATATGGACAGGATTGAGCTTATCAATATCCAGGTGATCATGCAGGACCGGACCAGAGATGACTTTGTTGATATTACAATAAATCGTTTGGAGAGCAATTTCAGTTACCTGCCGGACCTTGTGGTAGCTGGACTTAAACTGAACCTTGATTTAAATCAACTAAAATACCTGACATACAGGTCTGAAACGGAGAAAAATATATTATTTGAAAGCGATTTTTATATGGATCCAATGCAGAAGGTCATTGAGGTGGAGCCCAGTTCAATGAAGATTTCCGGACTGGAATTGGAAACCTGGGGCACCTATGAGTTCTCTGGTAAACCGCATTTGAATTTTGCTTTCAGAGCCAGCAATAAAGGATTGGAAGTGCTGAATTACCTGTTTAGAGGGATTTTGGACCTGGATGAAATTGAGCAAATTGGTTCTGGAAGTATTTATTTGAGTGGGAATATCAATGGCTACCTGAGAGAGCAACTTCCTGTTATCCGTATCAACGGATCAGCTGATAAGATTGGATTCAGAATCAAAGCCATCGAAAAAGATGTTACAGATATATCTTTTAGGGTATATGCAACCAATGGAAGCAGGCTGGATTTCAGTGAGGCTTCACTTCAGTTGGAGGGATTCACTGCAACCTTTCCTGAAGGTGTTATTAACGCCAATGTTACAGCGAGAAATTATAAGATACCTGAAGTAAACATTGAATTAAATGGAGATGTAAATCTTGAAGGTCTGGAGCAGATGATGAAAAGTGATCTGTTGGACCAATTGGAGGGTTTTGTTTCCATTGACGGTAATTTAAGTGGGGTGATTGATAAAAAATCCGGTACTTTTCTTGATGACGAAGGATTCCTCAGGGCCAGCTTGAACGATGTGGGCTTTGTGGTGAACCAGGACAGTGTTCTCAAGGATAGTGTGAATAAGATCAATGGGGAGATTTATATTCAGGAAAATGTAATTAATACAAAAGAGCTGAACTTTGAATTCAATGGAAATCAAATTTCAATCGGTGCAAGAATAGAAAACTTATTGCTTTATTTATTTGATTTTAACCGGGATGTTAAAGCTGAAGTTTCCATTGTTTCGGATGCGTTCTATCCTTCCACAATCATCAGAGACACCTCGGTGGCTGGATTGCTTGGTGATGAATTAAGGGGACTGCATTTCAATGCGGGGGCTATGATTTCAAAGCAGGATCTGGATGCGTTTATTAACAATGACTCCATTCCCGAGATGCAGCTCTCGCTGGATAGTTTTGGGATTGAACTTCCTGTATATGCAGATATTTCAGACATGAGTGCATCCCTGACCTTTGGTCCCGATACCATAAATATGCAATATTTGAAGGGAACTGTAGGGGAAAGTGATTTTAGTTTCTCAGGAGTGGCTTCCAATTACAGAGCTCTGAACGGTGAGGATTCCACGGCTGTAATCGATATAAACTATCAGGTTATGTCCGACCTGATGAGGGCGGAGGATCTCTTTACATTTGATCAGGAGTTTTTACTTCCTGAAACTTACCGGACCGAGTACCTGGAGGATTTTCGTCTGGCGGGTTCAATAGAGCTTCCGGTGGCAGGATTGTTATATGATAGTACAACATTGGATTTTGGACTAAACATCGTAGACCTGGGATGGAACTTCAGGTATTATCCCCTTACATTTGAACAATTCCTGATTCAGATCCGGCGCAAGGGTGATATGTTGTTTGTTGACAATTTCCAGGGGAAGATCGGGGAGAGCAATCTGAAAATGACTGCTTCACTGGGGAATTTCACAGATTCACTCAGTGAAAACCTATATGGCAGCCTGGTGCTGGAATCGGATCTTCTTGATTTCAATGAGCTATTGAATTATCATTTACCCGAGGAATTACTGGACTCTACCAGGTTAGATACTACAGAAGTTCGTGAGCCCCCGGGACTGGATCAAATCAATTACCCTCAATTTAACTTCTCGGTAGACATCGGAGAATTGCGTTATGATGAGAATAAGATTTACGGGATGAATGGCCGGTTCCGGTCATCAAAGGATAAAATCTTTTATATGGACCGGCTGGTTATCTCGGGGGAGAGTGGTGGAAGTATGGAATTTAATGGACAATTCAATGTGTCCAATCCCTGGTTGTATAATTTCAGTGCTGAATTTGACCTGCAAGATGTAAATATCAATGACCTGAATTTTGAGATGCAGTCTGGTGAAGAGACTTATAAACTGGAGGATAACTTCCAGGGGTTGGTCAGTGCAAATGGGCTGGCCGAAATTTTTATCACGCCCGATCTGAAAATTGACATGTCCATGACAACGGCCGTCTTTAACGTAAAGGTAAAAGATGGTGCACTCATAAATTTCACTCCCCTGCAGGCTGCCGCCAGATACCTGGATAATAAAGATCTTAACTACGTTAGATTTGACACACTTTCAAATAGCAACGGCAATTTTATACTGGCGGATTCAAGGTTCATAATCCCTTTGATGAAAGTGGAATCAACCGCTGGTCTGATACTGATAGAAGGCGAACAGGGCCTGGATAATAGTTTCCTTTACCTGTTGCGTCTTCCTACCTGGCTGGTTAAAGGGGCGGCAAAGAGTATGCTTACCGATAAGGAGGGTGACAAGGAGGAGAATCAGATTCGCGAAATGAAAATGGGTAAATTCTTAAGAATGACAGCCTGGGGAGAAGGGGGAGAAGATGGTGAGACAGAAGTAAAACTGGGAGATAAACGGGAGAAGTATCAGTGATGAGGGAAGTACGTTTTGCGTTGGGATATATGCCACACCGGTTGTGGGGAAACATTTTGCTGGCGCAGTTTATTGAAAAGGAAAAGGAGAAGGAGTTTTTTTCTCCCGGGGAATTTATTCAGAATGATGAAACCACCCAGGCTTATCAGCGGCTAACACCAATGCAGCGTGAGGTTGTCCAGCTGCTGGATGCTTACAGCGACCGTAATCTACACCGACTATTTTCCAAAAAGAGGACCGTAAAAGAGTTCCAGGATAGCATCGATGAAACCACCATTAAGAACCACATTCGTCCCTATATTGAAAAACAGGTTTACCGAGTGCTGAAGATAGTACGTGACCACAGGATCATCATTTTTGTGAAGGATAAGAGCAACCGGAATGTGTTCCCTGAGGATTTCATTCATATGGAGAAGTATGCGGCTGATCCCCTGTTCAGCTTCCAATATGGTGATCAACTTACCTATTCGCTGACCATTATCCATGGGGAAAACAGATTAATTCTTCAAAATAGTAATGTGGAGATTGTCAGTAATTCTCCCTGTTCAATAATACTGGGAGATACACTTTATTTTATCAATGAGATCGATGGGAAAAAATTAGTTCCATTCCTGAATAAGGAAAAGGTTATTATCCCTTGTGAGGTCGAGCATAAGTATTTCTCCACATTTGTGAAGAACACCCTGAGGGAATTCAAGACACATACGGAAGGCTTTTTGGTCACCGAATTGCAGCCTGCCAAGGAGGCGGAATTAGTACTTGAGATGGGCATGAATAACCAACCGGTCTGGATCCTTGCCTATCACTATAACAATCATGTGATCCATACCGATAGCAGTTTGGTGCGTTTTGTGAATTATACAGGAGATGGTAAGTCACATGGTTTTGAAAGATTTGCCAGGAATTACCCCTGGGAGGAACAGATGGTGAATGTTCTCAGTGAACTGGGTTTACGGTCACGTGACCAGAAAAACTTCTATTTGAACAATAAGCCCAACAAAGGGGAAGATAGTGATTTACATTCAGCGATAAACTTTATGAATGATGCCGGATCTGTGCTGACTGAAGCAGGAATCCGGGTACGACAGAGGTTGCATAACAACTACTACCTTGGTGAAATTAAGCTGGAGCTGAAATCGAGGGAAAAAGAAGATTGGTTTGATCTATATGCAGTGGTCAGGTTCGGAGAATATAGTGTTGTTTTCTTATCCTTACGCAAACATATTCTCCAGGGAAACAGGGAGTATCTCCTGCCTGGTGGTGAAATTGCAGTCCTGCCGGAGGAGTGGTTTGTTCGCTACAGGTCGATGTTTGAATTTGGGAAAGCAGAAGGAGATAGGATTCTGATTCACAAACAGCACTTTTCCATGGTGGATGGTCCTATTCGTGATTTTCATGCTGAAACTTTATCCCGCCTGCAGAAGCTTACTAAGGTGGAACTGTTGCCCGCTTCTGTACTACCTGCAGGCCTGAATGCCCAATTGCGTACCTACCAGGAAGAGGGTTACAATTGGATCTGTTTTCTGCAGCAAAATGGGTTTGGAGGTTGCCTTGCGGATGACATGGGCCTTGGGAAAACCCTGCAGGCAATCGCTGTTCTACTAAAATCTAAGGAGGAGGGTCAAGCCTCGGGTGAGCGACCCGGCCCGGGAGAGCGACCTGGCCCGGGTGAGCCATCTGTACCGGGTGAGCGACCTGTCTCCGGTATGAATTCCATCTTTGAAGATAAGGGTGTTGCCGGGGGACAGCTTTCCATGTTTGGGGACAATGAGAGAAAAAAAACTTCGCTTGTGGTGGTCCCCGCTTCATTAATACATAACTGGATGAGCGAATGCAGGCGTTTTGCCCCTGGTTTGAAAATCTTTGCTCATGTGGGGAATCAGCGGAACAGAGAACTTGCAAATTTTTCCTACTACGATTTGGTCCTCTCTACCTACCACACTGTTCGGCAGGATATAGAAAAATTGTCCATGTTTCAGTTTCACTATATTATCCTGGATGAGAGCCAAATGATCAAAAATTCTTCTTCAAAACTATATCAATCCATCATTGAACTTCAGTCGGAACATAGAATTGTACTTACGGGGACACCCATTGAAAATTCCCTAATTGATCTGTGGTCCCAGATAAATTTTGTCAATCCGGGACTGCTGGGGACCCTTAACTTTTTCAAAAGAAGCTTTGTGCTACCCATAGAGAAAAAGAGCAGTGAGGAGCAGGAGAAAAAACTTAAGGAATTGATTAATCCATTTATTCTCAGACGTACAAAGAGTGAAGTGGCACAGGAATTACCACCAATTTATGAGCAGGTGCGGTTCTGTAACATGACTGATGTACAACGGAGACTCTATGAGGAGGAAAAATCTTTGGCCCGGAATTCGATCCTGGAAAACCTGGAGGAAGTGGGAGTGGAAAAGTCCTCAATGGTAGTTCTCCAGGCATTAACACGGCTCAGGCAGATTGCCAATCACCCTGACATGCTGGAAGAATTTGACGGGATCGATTCAGGCAAATTCACCGAAGTCTACCGCGACATTGAAAGTGTCATTTCAGAAGGACACAAAGTATTGATATTTTCCTCATTCGTGAAACACCTGAACCTGTTCAGATCCAAAATTGAAGAGGATGGAATTTACTATGCCTATTTGACCGGTGCTCAGAATCAGCGTCAGAGGGAATCGGCCGTTAATGATTTTCAGCGGAAAAAGAGTTGCTCCCTCTTTCTCATATCCCTGAAGGCGGGTGGAGTAGGATTGAATCTAACGGCTGCAGATTATGTCTTCATTCTTGATCCCTGGTGGAATCCGGCAGCTGAGATGCAGGCCCTCAATCGTGCTCACCGAATAGGGCAGGAGAAGAATGTTTTTGTTTACCGTTTTATCTCCAACGACACCATTGAGGAGAAGATACAACATCTGCAGGTACGAAAGCGTGAACTGGCAGAAACATTTATCACATCTAACAATCCATTGAGGGACCTTTCTGAAAAAGAACTCCTTGAGTTATTCAGTTAGAATCTGTAAGAAACTGTAGCCAATGCTCCTCCGGCAAGGGGTGAGATGCCAAAATTCCATGAAGTATTGGATACATTCTCCATCTTTCGTGCCGTCTCCGCTCTGGAGAATGCATAGGTAGTCATGGCGATGATGCTTGCAGAACCCAGAATTCCACTGGCAATTGTTAGTGGCAGTGTGGCACCCCAATCGGTGGTGAATCCGTAAAGTGCCAGGCTCGTGGGAATAATAGAAATTGCATAAAGTGTCCACCCCAGTTTTGCCCTGGGATTCGATATCTCACGGGGGATATTTACCGATCGTCCGCTAGCAAAGATAAGAGGTGGAACCGCCATGATCATGACCGAAGCTGGTATCCCAAAATACCCTGCATTCCATTCGTTCACCAATGCGGAAACGAACATCAGTCCGAGTACGGAAGGAGCGGTAATATAACCAATGGTCACTGCCTCATCTGCCCACCCCGTGGAAACTGTACTCTTCTGGACAGAATCCTGTTCCATAAGCTGTTG
>Ga0209013_10000300_pt1 | contig 43230 bp, 40 predicted proteins | sample Cruoilmetagenom2_FD_187291 | JGI IMG/M metagenome (GOLD analysis project Ga0209013, IMG submission 187291) | Oil polluted marine microbial communities from Coal Oil Point, Santa Barbara, California, USA - Sample 2 (SPAdes) (version 2) | ecosystem: Environmental > Aquatic > Marine > Oil seeps ...
AATAGATTTTACTTCTATGGAAGATTCAAACTTCTTCGCCATTATTCTCAGTCCACCTTGTGATTTGTATACTCATAATGATTTTCAATAACTGGTTCGAACTTATTATAACGCTTTTTAAACAATGTATAAAAGTGTGAAACGATAACTTTTAAAATGGCATATCCCGGAATTCCTAAAATTACTCCTGGAACACCAAATAATGATCCTGCTGTAATGAGGACAAAAATAATTGTAATTGGGTGCACATGTAATGATTTACCCATAATTTGTGGTGATATAAACTTACCTTCTATTAATTGTACAATTGTCCAAACGATTGCTAATCCAACAAGTAATAATGGTGATGTTACTAACGCAATTATAGCTGCGGGTGTAATGGCAATTACAGGACCCAAATATGGTACAACACTTGTAACCATTGCTATAACTCCTAGTAACAGGGCATAAGGCATGCCAATAATTGTGAATCCGATAAAAATCATAAACCCTATACACATAGATACTAATATTTGTCCTTGAATATATGAACTAATTTGTCTATCTATACCACTAAATACTTCCTGTAAATCATCTCGCATTCTAGGTGGGAAAAGCTTCATTACATAATTAGGTAATTTTTCTCCATCTTTTAATAAATAAAAAACGATAAATGGAACTGTTACGATTGCTAACACAAAACTTGTTAATACTCCTACTATAGAAGAAATTCCAGTTGCTATACCAGTCACAGTATTTTGTACAAAGTCTCCAATTTCATCTGGAAGCCCATTTAAAACTGATGCAACGTCATTTTCTATTTGTAAATAATAGTCCTTAAAAATAGAAGTCCTTAAAAATGCATCTAAATCGTTAAATAACTGGATAAAGTATGTAGGTAGCTCCTCCACTAGCTTAAATATTTGCCCCTTTAAAAAAGGAAATACTAGAAACACAAGTAAAGTTATTAAACCGACCAATACTAAGAAAATAATAAGAATTCCCCAGACACGTTTAATTTTAATTTTTTCAAGTAAACGCAGTATTGGTCTTAACAAGTAATACACAATGACAGCTAAAATTATTGGTAATATTACGTTGCCCAGAAATACCGTTAAAGGTACAAATATAAAGGAAATCTCATCATAAATCATAATAACAAGACCAATCATAAGTAAAAGAACTAATGAAAAGACAGTATTACGTCCACCTAAAAATTTTATGTATCTTGTAGAAAAAAAAGAAGGTTTTTCTGGCTCCACTTCTATCAAACTTCCTTTCTATATACTTTTATTTTACGGAGGAAATATAAATATGGCAATATTAAAGCAACTTATTTATCTAAAAACTCTGTAATTGCAGCTTTATTCGTTTCTTCGTCCAACACAATGACTGATCCAGCATGGCTATATTTCTTAAATGAATAAGTACCTTCCACCGGAATTGTCATTTTTTCCATTTCTAACTTCCCACTTACTACTGCATCCAGTACCCGTTTTGTTTTGTCTGAACGTGAATAATCTGTTTGGATATATCCTTCCGTCGCACCAATGAATTTAGGTAGATTTGGAATATTTTCTATCGATAACATCTCGTCTTTTAAGATTTCCATCACCAACTGTTGTCTACCTACTCGTCCAAAATCTCCTTCTGCATCCGAACGGAAACGAGCATACCCAAGAAGTTCTTGTCCGTTAAGGTTCTGCTGTCCTTTTGTTAGTGTAACACCAATTTTTTCAGACATATCCTTCTCCACATTTACTGGAACACCGTCGGGTGCAATAATATCAACTAAAGATTCGAAGCTACTAAAATCGATTAATGCATAATGGTGAATGGGCAAGTCGAACATACCTTGAATAGTATCTTTCAATAACTGTACTTTTCCTAAATAAAAGGCTGTATTTAATTTATAGGATTCATGTTCGGGTATATCTGCATATATATCACGCATGAATGAAATGACTTTCACATCATTACTTTGCTTGTCCCACGAAAAAATCATCATCGTATCTGTCCGTGCTTGATCTTCCCCTCTTGAATCAACTCCAAGAACGAGGATATTTTCACGTTCACCCTTCTTAAGTACATCACCTTTAAATACCATTTGGTCTTTTTTTTCTGTGTCTGCTAATTTATAGCCACTAGAATATTGGGCAAATGAATAAATACCAATTCCTACTGCCAAAAACAATAATAGAACAAAAATTATACGTCCTATTCTGGGACGTCTTTTTCTACGACGTCTTCTAGTTTGCTGTAATTCTTCTTCCATCTTGAAATCTCCCCTTTATACACTAATAATAACGTATTTCAGCAAAGATAGTTTCAGATTTTTGTACTACAACTTAACAAGTGGTAAAATTTATTTTACATAGAGTAATACTTTAATAAGTGAGATGAATTAGGAGGAATAAATATGATAGAAAAAGCAACTTTTGCAGGCGGATGTTTTTGGTGCATGGTAAAACCATTTGATACTTGGGACGGCATACATAAAGTAAATTCTGGATATATGGGTGGTCATCTTGATAATCCTACATATGAAGACGTTAAAAAAGGTGATTCTGGTCACTTAGAAGTAGTAGAAATACAATACGACTCAAATATCTTCTCTTACAATCAATTGTTAGAAATATTTTGGCAACAAATTGATCCTACTGATGACGGTGGTCAATTCCAAGATAGAGGAGAAAGTTATCGCGCTGCTATTTTTGTTCATTCAGAGGAACAACGTGAGCTTGCAGAGGAATCGAAAGCACAACTTGCAGCAAGTGGAAAGTTCTCTAAACCTATTGTTACCGAAATTCGAGAAGCTAAAACATTTTATGAAGCGGAAGAGTATCATCAAGACTTCTACAAAAAAAGCCCTGCCCATTACAAAGAGGATCGAGCACAATCAGGTCGAGATGAATTTATAAAGAAAAATTGGAAATAATCTCTAAAATAACTCATTAAAGACACATCTAAAAGTCTAATCCAAAAACTTGATTCGTGCGAATTACTAACAAAAAGTGAAGAAATAGGCGAATTACTAAATGTGATGACATCAGATAGGTATATAATCACTCTTGTTACATTGTAAACTGCCCCGTAAAAGTTAGAATCTAACTTTTACGGGGAGTTTTTTTATGTCATATTTACAAGCAGAAAAGATTAGAATTGTTTTTCGTTCTTATAAGTCGAAGAAGAACATGGCGAAAACAATTTGAAACAGGTAGATTTACTGTGTATCAATGGATTACATCCATCTGCCAAAAAAGTTGCAACACTATTAAATTTGAAATGGAACATCCATAGTAAAAAATTGAATACTTTAGTTCAATGAGTTCATGTATTTAGTTGAAGCTTCCTAAATTATTCTAACATGGTAGTTCAATACGGATGATGGTTTCTAAGCTAAATTAGTTGCGTGGAAAGATACTCAATCACTTATTTCCCTATATTTCCGAATCCATCTTAGAATAGTGAATTATAACTTTCTCCAATACTTCAATACCTATTAATATATCATTATGATCTGTATACTCATCCGGATGGTGACTAAGACCATTTACAGATGGGACAAATATTAGTCCAGTAGGGCATAGCTTTTTCATGTTCATAGCATCATGACCTGCTCCACTTGGCATCATTTTGTAGGATATTTCCTGTTCCTTGCAAATCTTTTCCATTTCACTAATAATTTCAGTAGATAATAATACTGGTTCCTCCGAAATAATTTCCTCGCTAAAGATTTCTAGGTGTCTATTTTCTGCCACTAGTTCGATTGTTCGATTTAGATGGTCTAACACCCGCTGTCTCGATTCTAATGAAGTTCCTCGAATGTCAACTTTGATTTCTACTTCGCCAGGCACCACGTTCATCGCACTAGCTTGAATGTCTAAAACACCGACAGTAGCAACAGTCCCGTAATTTTGTTCATTTTTCGCAACTTTTTCAAGCCCCAAAGCTATTTCGGATGCACCAAGAAGAGCATCATTTCGCATATTCATTGGTGTTGTGCCAGAATGTGAAGGAGTACCTATTATTCTAATAGAAAATCTAACAGGAGCTGCTATTCCTGTAACAATACCAACCTTTTTGTTTTCATTCTGTAATACTGGACCTTGCTCAACATGCAATTCAAAAAAAGCTTTTATATTTTCACTTTTCCTGCTGGCATGTTCAATACTATCAATTTCAAGTGCACATAAAGAAAGGGCCTCTTCCAATGTAACTCCATCACGGTCTTGTAAATATCTAACTTTTTCTTTATCAAAGATACCAGCCATCGCTTTGCTTCCTAAAGTTGAAACACCAAATCGAGAAGATTCTTCACAGGCAAATGAAATTATTTCAATTGGATGATCTGTTTCAATTCCTTTTTCATTAAGTCGTTTAACAACTTCCAATGCAGCGGTAACACCAACTACTCCGTCATACTTCCCACCTTGGTAAACAGTATCTAAATGAGAGCCCATTAACACAGGTGGAAGACCCTTTATTCTACCTTCTCTTCGCCCAATCGCATTTCCACACTGATCTATCCGGATATCTAATCCTTCGTCTTTACACATTCGCATAAAAGCCTGTGTACATGCCTGTTCTTCATTTGTATATGCAACTCTTGTGATTCCTTTAGTTCCAGAATTATATTGGTTGATTTTATTAAAAAGTATATGATATCTTTGCTTACTATCCATATAAATATCTCCCGCCTCTTTATTATAGATACTACTTATTATAAAGCTTCAGAATATTATAATCATTAATAATAGAGTATTTTTAAATATTTGAGCGTAACTATTTTTTAAAGTTTATAGAATTTTTTAAGATTAAAATGACAATTATGTATTAGTAGAAAGAATGAGGGGACAACGAAGAAAGAATTTTAGAAAAAACTTAAAGGATTAAGGAATTCTATTTGTGCTAATATATAAAAAGTACTGTCTCCCGCAACATTAATAAAGAATGTAGTGGTAGACAGAACTAATATATATATTTGATTCGAACTAGTTACACTTAAAAAAAGTGTACTTGCTCGCATCTAATTTAGAGATTTTTTACAGTTAACTTACATTACAATACGTGTACCTGTTTTTCCAGCAAGAGCATCTTGAAGCTTATCAATGGTAGTAATGATAACGTTCTTTCCACCTTTTTGAAGGAAAAGAATAGCTGCCTCAATTTTTGGACCCATACTTCCTTTTGGAAATTGTCCTTCTTCCAGATATCGAAGAGCATCATCGATCGTCATTTCCAACAGATTTTGTTGGTTTGGTGTACCAAAGTTAATAGCAACTTGTTCTACACCTGTCAAAATGAATAAATAATCTGCATTAATGTCAGCTGCAAGTAATGCACTTGCGAAATCCTTATCAATGACAGCTTCAACGCCTTCTAATTGTCCGTTATTTTCGATTACTGGAATTCCGCCACCACCAGCAGTAATAACGGTAATATCTTTTTCAAGCAATGCTTCAATCGCTTCTTTTTCTACAATTTTTAAAGGCTTTGGAGAAGCAACAACACGTCTGTATCCTCTTCCACTATCCTCAACAAACGTAAGATTACGATCTTCTACAATTTTTTCCATTTCTTCTTTTGAATAAAATGGTCCGATTGGTTTTGTTGGGTTTTGAAATGCAGGATCATCTTTAGAAACAACTGACTGTGTCACTATAGTAGCAATTGTTTTATCAATATTTCGCTCCACCATCTTATTTTTAAATGCTTGCTGGATTAAGTAACCTAAGTTTCCTTGAGTTTCCGCATCTAACACATCTAAAGAATACTCCGGCACCACGGATTTCGCCATTTCGCCTCTTATTAACGTATTCCCAACCTGGGGACCATTTCCGTGAGTGATAACAACCGTATGGCCCTGCTCCATTAGTTCAAGCACAGGCTCAGAGCTTTCCATAATATTTTTTTGCTGTTCTTCAATCGTACCAATTTGACCTTCTTTAATAATTGCATTCCCGCCAATTGCTAGAACGACTTTACTCATATAAACACTCTCCAACCTTATTATTTGTTTCTGTACTAATTTTTAGTTCTAAAAGCAAGCATTCCAACTAGAATTCCCAATACAGTATCCATTCCCGAACTGTGTCCAACTCCAATCAAGTCATCGAAGACTTTCTCAAAATTTGAAGTATCACCGCTAGCAAGTGCATTGACCATCTCGGAAACGGTTGAGCTATATTCCTGTTTAAGTGCATACCTTAAATATTCTCTTGCCACATCGGTTGTAATCGACTCACCTTCAATGAGCTCTGAAATCTTGTCATAAAAACAAGTAGAAAGAAAAGGAGATACGGCGTCGAAGGCAAGTAGCCCAACGATCATATCATCTCCTGAAGGAGTCAAACCTTGCCCTCTTCCAAGAAAGTATCTAAGAACTTTCTCCATTAAACTTTCATCACTCGACATAGTCGCTTCAATCAACATAATTAAATATGGTTCAGCACCAAGCATTTTTTGTTCGCCAGTTCCATGAAACTTATTTAAAAATTCTTTAAACGAGACATCCAATCCGGTTTGGTCTTGTATTTGATTTAACTGAAAACAAAAACGTTCAAAACTCGTATTAAATTTATTTTTGCTTGTTAAAGTAGTTAACTCATTTTTAAAACTTTTACCTTTTTCGATACTGATCGTTACCCCTGGTAATTCAAGGGAGTTTGTTCTACTATTCCAAATAACTGAATCTCCGTTATTTACAGAAGAAACTGCACGTATAGTATTTTCTTCCCGAAGATGAATTCCAAATGGTAGGAGCCCGTTCTTATTGTTCCCAATAAACACCAGAGAATCGCCCATTTTAATATTAAAGCCATTAGAAAAACGACTATGTACGAGCCCATTTCCTTTTTTATAAAGAAGGAGAGGAACTAGATAACTATAGTCCTCTACAAATAGAGTGCATTTATACATTACTGCGGGTCAATTAGACCAAGGCTTACAGCGTATGCATCAATCGCTTTTTCAAAGGCTGCTAATGGCGCACGAACGGTACCTGCACCAATTTGACCGACACCTGCTTCTTTATGTGCAATACCAGTGTTGATGATTGGTTCGATTCCAGTTTCAACAACTTTTCTTGCGTCAATTCCAAGTGCTGAGCCTTTGAAGTCCCATGTTGGAATAGAGAAGTTAGGGTTATGATCAATACAAATTTCCATCATATCATTACTTGTAGTAACTGCATCGTCCATACCACCAGCACCTACGAAGCGTGTAACACCAGGTGCAGCAATCATTGCAAAGCCGCCTACTCCGAATGTTTCAGTAATTGCACTGTCACCCATGTCAGGACAAGCCATATCTTGATCATATCCAGTAAAGAATAAACCTTGAGGTGTATTAACTGGTGCTGTAAACCATTGATCGCCCATACCAGCAATACGGATTCCGAATTCATGACCGTTACGGCACATTGCTGTTACAACAGTACCGTGATGGATTTGACGTGCTGTATCCATTACTGCTTTAGTAGTTGCCATCGCAATATTTAAGAAGAATTGGTCTGTATCAGCTAAGAATTGGATAACGTCTTGTTTGTCTTTATCTTTTGCATCTGTTTGTAAAATGTATGGAACAATGTCTTTTAAGAAAATAAGTGAACCAGCAATATTACGTTGATGGAACTCATCACCCATTGTAATTGCTTTTGCCATCGCAACATTTACGTTTAATCCATCGCCTTTTACTTTAAGTGCATTAGAAATAACAGGTCCGAGTACATCTCTGAACCATGCAAGACGGTTAATTACATCTTCAGAGTACGCTCCAAAACGTAGAACAGCACCAATCCCTTCATTCATTGTGCAATATGCGCGATTTCCGCCATCACGATTTTCTACAACAAGAACTGGCATACTTCCAGATGTAATTCCTCCCATAGGACCAACTGCGTTCACATGGTGACATGGAATGAATTCTATTTCTCCATTTTCAAGCATTTTAAATGCATCATCAGCATTAGATGCCCAACCTTCAAATAATGTAGCTCCAACACAAGATCCTTGCATCGGACTTGTCATGTTTTCCCATTTAATAGGTGGTCCTGCATGAAGTAATACTTTTTCATTTAATTCTTTAATAACAGATTTAGCAGGAACGACATCCACTAAAAATGGTGCACTCGATACTACTTTATCGATAACTGCTCGGTTTGCTTCGTCAATTGTTTTAAATTGTCCGTACATTATGCTTCCTCCTAAAAATTCATTGGTCATGTAATTCAATGACCTGAAGTTTATATAAATTTTTTCGATTAACGAAGTACACTTAAAATCTGACGCAATCTTGGGTTGCCAGCAGCAACTGGACGCCAGTCATACTGAACAACTCTTCCGCCGTTAGCAGTAATTGCTTCTGTGAATTTCTTTAATCCAACGTTAACAACATTTGGTTTTTCAGTTAATAGTTTTTGGATAGCTTCTGAAACAGTAATTTCAACTGTTGAAGTTTCTTTTCCAGATACTACTTCTTTTTGTACTTCTTCGATTTGAATATCAAGCATAGCTAATGCAGTAAGAGTTGCTTGGTTATTACTATCACGTAATATAACACCAGCTTTTTCTAATTTTGCTTTTTGCTCATCAATGGCTTGTGGGTCTTGGTCAGTACCACAAACAGTAGCTACGAAGTAAATGTCCTTACCTTTTACTTGAGCTTCTTTTTGGATTTTTTCGATGCCGGGGATAAGCGCCCCCGCCATATCTTCGTGAGAACCATATCCAAGGACAAGATCAAACAGGATAATTGCTGTTGACTCATCTTGTGCTGCTTTTTGGAAGAACTGAACTCTTGTATCTGGGTCAATCATTGGATGGGGTTTACCTTGCGTATAAATATCATCACCAAGGTCAATAACTTCAAATCCGTTCGCATTTAATAGGTAACCATCCTCATGATGATCAGTTGTATCAAGTTTAAGTCCACTACTAATTAAAGTAGCTGCTTCGTAACCTAATGTACCGCCTGAGTAAAGACCTTTGATTGTTTTTTGCTCTGGCTTTAAGTTCACTGCAGGTACTTCACCTTGTAATCTGTTGTAATTTGACTTAATAGGGTTGCCTTTAACAAGATCAACAGCAATCGCAGCTGTTTCTTCAAGTGTGTTAGCATAATAAACATTGCCTTCATGATTTTGTGGCTCTTCACCAAGGAAAATAGCAACAACAGGTTTAGAAATGCTTTGAAGTAATTGAACAACCTCGTCACGAACCTCTTTAGCAGGTGGTTTTGAGATTAATGTGATTACTTCTGTTTGGCTATGCTGTGCTAATGCTTTAATCCCATCTAACATTGTAATCGCACCAATTTTTTCAGAAAGGTCACGGCCACCAGTACCGATCGCATGGCTAACTCCAGCGCCTAGGCGGTCAATTTCAGTTGTAACTTCTTGAATACCTGTACCAGAAGCTCCGATTACACCAATTTTTCCAGTTTTTATAACGTTCGCAAATGCAAGAGGTACGCCAGAAATTACTGCTGTACCACAGTCAGGACCCATTACAAGAAGACCTTTGTCATGTGCTTTTTCTTTAATGCGACGCTCATCTTCAACCGTTACGTTGTCACTGAAAATAAGAACGTGCATATCTCTATCAAGTGCTTTTTCAGCTTCTTCTGCTGCATATTGTCCTGGTGTAGAAATAATTGCTAGATTCGCACCCGGTAATGCATTTGTCGCTTTATCCCAAGAACGAACAGTTTCAAAAGCTTCTTTACCGCTTGCGATTGCTTGGTTGTTCAAATAGTTGTCTGTTTCATCAAGAACATCTTGAATTTTCTCTTCTGAGTCAGTATCAACAACTATACACATATCATTAGACGCAGCACCTGCAAGTTCTTCAGTGTATAGTCCAGCTGCTTTTAAAATATCTTTATTAGCCGGAGTTCCCATCATGATTTGAACTTTATTAATGCCTTCCATTGTGGAGATTTTGTTTGTAAGAAGCATTAAATTAACTGAATCCTGATAAGAATTCTGTTTAACAATTGTATAAAGCATGTTTGAATGCACCTCTTCTTCTATTTTGTAAGAAAGACCAATTACTACAAAAAATAATTGATATTGAAATTTTGCAATGCATACAATTAAAAACCCATAAATTATATTGGCATATTAATTGTATTCCATTTGAAGAAGGACGACTTATTTATGTCGCCCTTAATCCAGCGTTTATTATGCAAAAGGGCTTTTGTTATCATAAGCATTATTATGAATAACATCTGAAGTTAAATATTCATAAATATGATCAACAATTTCAATGCCGTCTTTTTCATATGCAGCTTCTCTTTCAGCACTTCTTTGTCCTGGATAGTAAACTTGGTCATATCCAGGAGCTGGTTTAATATTATTCAACTCTTGTATTGTTTGAGCAATAGCTTCTTTAAAAGAACTAAGTCCAGTAAAGTATTCTGGATTAATAACAATGTGGAGTTGCCCTAAATTTCGACCTTCAGTTAAATCATGATACATAGAAGATACTTTGTTTCCAAAAGGCAGGCCTAATAGAATGCCGGAAAGCACATCTACCATCATCATTAGTCCATATCCCTTAGGTCCAGCAATTGGCATCAATGCGTTTACTTTTAATGGATCTGTCGTTGGTTCCCCGTTACTATCAACCGCCCAAGTATCAGGAATTGATTCGTTCTTCGATCTTGCATGAAGGATTTTCCCCCACGCCTGTATAGTAGTTGCCATATCAAATGTAATATGTTCTCCGTCTTTTCCTGGTGCAGCAAATGCAATTGGGTTCGTCCCATAATAAGGTTCTGCTCCACCAAAGGGAACAACCATTGGGTCGGATTGGCATACGGAAATACCGACTAAATCGGCATTAGCCGCTTGCTGAACAAAATAGGAAAGTGCACCACTGTGACTAATTCTTTTCACACCTACTACAGCAATTCCATTTTCCTTAGCCATTTTAATAGACTCATCCATAGCCAATTTTGCCGCAACGTGTCCAGAACCATTATCACCATCAAATATTGCTGAACACGGTCCAGTTTTTTCAAAGCTAAACTCTGGGTTATTATTGATTCCGCCTTTAGCAATTCGTTCAGCGTAATACTCAACTCGCATTGCTCCGTGGGAATGTACACCTCTTGCATCAGCATGTACTAGCACATCCGCAACACCGGCTGCATGATCTTCCGTTAATCCAGCCTTATGAATCTTTTTAGAAATTAACTCATGCAATTGCTCTTTTGATAATCTCATTCTTTATCACCCTTTGAATTCGTCTTTTGTACTTTAAAAAACTATTTAGCAAACGGATCTTTATTATCATATTGATTGTTATGGATTACATCAGAACGTAAATACTCTAAGATATCATCGACAATTTCAATGCCATTATCCTTATATTCTTCAATCACAACGTCATTATTTTGCCCAGGATATAAAACTTTATCGAAACCTGGTGCTGGTTTTATCTCATTTAAATCATTCATTGATTGAGAAATATCTTTCTTAAAGCCGCTTATACTCCCGAAAAATTCCGGGTTAATGACAATATGGAGCTGACCTAATCTGCGATATTCAGCTAAATTATCATACATAGAAGAAACTTTATTTCCAAACGGAAGGCCAAGTAAAATGCCTGATAAAACATCAACCATCATCATGAGCCCGTATCCTTTTGGTCCCGAAATTGGCAATAATGCATTCACACTAAAAGGATCTGTTGTTGGTTCGCCATTTTTATCTACTGCCCATGTATCAGGAATAGATTCATCCTTTGATCTTGCATGCAGTATTTTCCCCCAAGCTTGGACTGTTGTTGCCATATCTAAAGTCATGGATTTCCCATCTTCGGAACTTGGTGCAGCAAAAGCAATTGGGTTCGTGCCGTAATACGGCTCTGCTCCACCAAATGGAACAGCCATCGGATCTGACTGACAAACGGTAAATCCAATAAGATCAGCCTGTGTAGCTTGATTGGTAAAGTAAGAAATTGCTCCGCTATGAGACATGTCTCTCACACCAACAATAGCAACTCCATTTTCTTTGGCCATTTTTATGGCTTCATCCATTGCCAATTTGGCAGCTGTATGCCCATTTCCGCCATCTGCATGGAAAACGCCTGTGCTAGGACCTGTTTTTTCAAATCTAAAGTCTGGGTTTGTATTAATCCCGCCTTTAGCAATTCTTTCCGCATAATATTCTACACGCATGGCACCATGCGAATGAATTCCTCTTTCATCCGCAAATACAAGAACATCTGCAGCTGTATCTGCGTGACTTTCTTGAAGGCCAGCTTTATTTAGTTTAGTTTTGATTAAACTTTTTAAGTCTTCTCTTGTAATTCTCATATTGACACCTCATAAGTTCCAATTTATAGTTCTGGGTCTCGATTACAGTCTTTAGAGTAAACATAAGTTAAAGGTTCTCTACCAACTGCATACGCTGCTTGATGCACGTATGGAGCCATAAAGATGTAATCGTCTTTCTTAACTGGAATCCATTCATTGTCTAGGTTATACATGCCTTCACCAGATAGCAGGTAGGCACCGTGGCCTTGGTAATGTGTTTCAATAAACGGATGGCTAGCTGCCGGGTCAAATGAAAGTATGTGGAAGTTCATATCGAAAGCAAGATCTAATGGTAAAAGATCTTTAAGATGTACGTTGTGCATATCATCATAGTCCATGTACTCGATGTCATTTGCATGACCCGAAACGATCCAAGGCTTACGTCCTTCTAAAGGCTTGTGTTTTTGTTTGTAAAGGAATAGGCGGGAGTCATCTGATCCCATATTTTCCAAATACATTTTTACGCCTGGTGGGCAATATAAATAACCACTTTCTTCTAAAACAAATTCTTGGTCATCCGCTTTAGCCTTCACTTTTCCACTAAGAACGTAAACAAAACATTCTACATCTTCTTCACCGCAATATCCTTCGCTGTTCTTTCCACCTTCGTGCATTGTGACTATATAGTCCACAAAGCTTGCACCAAGTTTCGGTGAACCTAAGATTGAAATTCTACAATTTTCAAACCCAGGGATGACATTATTTACTAACCCCTCTGGAGCGATTATTGCATATTGACCAGGTTTAATAATAGATCTGCTTGAAAGTAAGTCTTTTGGATATCCCATTGTTACATTCTCCTTTGTTTAGCTGTAGTTTTATTTGTACATCAAATTCATCGTGTTATTCTTTATAGCCCAATTCATAAAGAGCGCCAATAAGTGCTTTCACACCTTCTCCCAAATCTACAGGTTCTGTAAACTCAGCTGGATTATGGCTGATCCCCTTCAGACTTGGAACAAACAGCATAGCTGTCGGCACAACAGGAGCAAAGATTTGGGAATCATGCCCCGCACCACTATGCATTACCTTATAATTGAGACCATTTTCTTTACATTGCTTTTCGATAAGTTCTACGACCCTTTGATCCATTGGAACTGGATCTTCATCCATCCATAGATCAATATTCATTTCAACGTCATGTTCTTTAGAAATGTCCTGCATTCTGGCTGTCATTTGTTCTGTAAAAGAAATAATGGCTTGTTTATCCGTATGGCGTACATCAACCGTGAAAATGACTTTTCCCGGTACAACATTAACAACGTTAGGATAAGCTTCGAATTTACCAACCGTTGTTACAAGTGGATCACCGGTTTTTCTCGCCATTGAAATAATTTCATGGATCATTTGACTTGCAGCAAACACAGTATCTTTCCGATAACCCATTGGCGTAGTACCTGCATGATTAGCTTCACCAATTATTTCTACCGTATATCGTCTTTGCCCGACAATGTTGTTAACTACACCAATTGCCGTTTTTTCCGTTTCCAAAACACTTCCTTGTTCAACATGAACTTCTACGAAAGCTTTTAAATCCTTACGTGGACCCTTTGTTTCATCTCCGAAACCAAAGCCCGCTTCATTCATCGCTACGACAAATGGAACACCGTCGAAGTCTCTGATGGTTTCAACATCTTCGCGTTTAGCTAATCCGACAATGTTTTTTGAACCCCAGAACGAATAAGGGAAACGACTTCCTTCCTCTTCAGCCATCGAAACGACTTCGATGTTTCTTACTGGTTGACCGAAATGTTTCTTCAAGTATTTTAATGCAAGAATTCCAGCAACAATGCCATATGCGCCGTCAAATCGGCCACCATTCTTTACTGTATCCACATGGGAGCCAGTCAAAACAGTTTCATTTGTATTTTTCCCTGTTAACGTCCCGAACAAATTCCCAATATCATCAAATTGAGCTTCCAGTCCTTCGTTCTGCATCCATTCTTTTAAGGCAAGTTGACCTTCAACCCACTCTTTCGTATAGAGCAAACGAGAAACTCCGCCTTCAGGATCTTTTCCGAATTCGGCTAACCATTCAAGCTTGCCAGCTGTTTCTTCAGCAAGATGATCAAGCTTTTGTATAATACCTTTCATATCGTTCACCTATTTCACCACCCTTTTCCGCGCTATGTAATTATTTAAATTATTTTGGTAACGCTACTATTGTTTGTAATACATGCTGATAGTATGCAATGATTTAGCTTTCATTAACATATAGTTTAATTTTCACTTCTACTATTCATTGTAATCGTTGCCATAAAAATAGTCTTTAGCATATATAGATGAAGATTTAAATTTTATTTAGCTATTATGGATAACCGCAATAAAAAGCTCATGACCCGTATCCACTTCTCATACATGGATCAAATAAGGAGAATAACCCAAACAAGCAAATCACCTTGATATTTGAAATCTTAAGAAAAACGGATCCCAAGTGAACTAAATACAATTCCCAAGAGAAATATCAAACCATGAAGATCGGCAAAACTCCCTCGGTCAAGATGTTTCGACGAGATTATCATTTTTCTTGACCTATAAGTCAAAAGGGCATGAGAAAATTCTCAGCCCTTTTTTAAAAAACATATTATCTTTTTATTTGTCAATCGTTTTTATCGACAATAGCGCTCGGCTTCTCTTTATCTTCAATACCATAACTGTCCCATTTGATAAGGTTCTCCAATAGGAGAGCTAGAATAATCCCCACTAATAATCCACTGCTAAGAACTGGACGGATTACATTTGGAATGGTAACAAAATAAGAAGCAGGAAGGGTCATAACTACAACGCCTACAAACAGCGGAACAGCCGAGCGATAGATATTAACCGTATTGAATTCAACCTGTTTGAAGAAATTCAAGGAAGAATTTAAAAGAAGTAAATAAGAGACAAATAACGCTGCACTACCAATACTTAAAGGAAGTTGTGAGAAAAAGTGGCCAACGGGCGGAATGAGACCCATTACAAGAAACATAGATCCCCCAAGGACAAAAGGAATTCTATTTATTATTCCAGTTTGGCTTAAGAAACCAATTGAAGATACGTAAGGTGAATTTGGAACAAGACCAAAGAATCCTGCTATTAGAGTGAAAATACCAGTAATCGTAAAGGAAGCTCTGTATTCGGATTCAGTCGTTTCTACCTTATACATACTTTCTGTTCCTTTTAATGCACCGAACGTATTTGCAGTGTTTAACAATCCTGCTATGACAGTCGTAATGATAATTCCGATGTCCCAGGCAGGCTTACCTAATGGAAATAGCTCAAGGCCAAACGAGGTAGCTTCACTGACAGGATTTTCTGGTTTGAAAATAAGCGCATATATAATCCATCCGCCGATAATTCCGATGAGTAAACCATAACGACGAAAACTTGTAGGTGCCTTCACACTTATTATGATGACAATAATCGCTATTACTATCGATAATAACGAAATGGATACATCGATATGTGCACCCGCTGCTTGGTTGCCAAATGGAATGCCTAACATTCCCTTTAAGAAGATACCAATTAATTGGCATCCAAACAAGAACATAAAAACGCCCATAACGGCAGGTTTAAACAACTTGGCTATACGAGGACCCAGTCCTGTTATACCAATCAAAAAGGTCAAAATTGAGGTAATAATAATTCCAACCGTTAAACTGCCCCCCAAGATAGGTAAAGGCATCCCTTGTGCCACAGCCGTAGTACATAGTGTTAAAATTATTCCCCACCATAGTCCAGATTGCCCTTCCATAATCGCTCGTTTATGCCCTAAAAACGCTTGAACAATACATGCCAATCCTGTCACGATAAAGGAAAGTTGTAGCATATTTACAATGGTGCCTGGCGAGAGTTCAAAAGCCGCTCCGACAGTGATCGGTATGACAACTATATTCGTAAAAATAAAAAAGAGCCACTGTAAGCCCGAAATCCAGTTACTTGATTTTAATAATTCGTTAATAACAATCACCTTTTCTTTTAAAAATAAACAGCAACTTTGGTACCCATTAGAACTCCTTTTAAATCGGGTTCTTTATAAGACTACGGGAAATAAATTACTCGCTTAAAGAGCAGTCTTTATGAACGATCTGCTATCACAATCTGAACTATTTCCGTGAAATAAGAAAATTTTTCACTCAAGCTCTAAATTATAACCTCTTTGTAGTAATCCTTAATGTTCGATCTTTAACTATTCAAGTCTACAGTTATCTGTCGAAATTGTCATTGTTTACTATGACTAATATATACTTTGATTTTTGTTCACTTTTAACTTAAAATGAACAACATAGGAGGAGCAAGTAGTATTTTATGAAATTTTTTATAGAGAGGGTATTCGCATGAAAACCATAAATGATTTATTTATATTGGAAGGCATGAAGGAAGGTATTGTACTTGCAGGCCATCGAGGTCTAACAAGAAATGTACATTCTGTAAATATATCTGATACGCCTGACGTGATCAATTTTTTGGCTGAAAATCATCTTCTCCTTTCAACCGGATATGCGTTTAAGGATGATATCGAGCAATTCTGTGAGTTAATCAAACAAATGCACGAATTAAATTGTTCAGGGCTTGTCATCAAAATTAGCCGATTCTTTCATCAATTGCCACCTGAAGTAAAATTACTGGCTGATGATCTTGCATTTCCTATTATTGATTTACCTACAAATCATACATTAGGTGATGTTTCTCGCCATATCTTGAATTATTTGAATGATCATGAGGCAGAGCAGTTGTATTATGCCTTGCATGTCCAAAAGGAATTTTCAAATATGCTCATCAAAGGATACAGTTTAAGTGCTCTTTTAGAACAATTAGGTTATCTTTTGGCACGTCCAGCCCTTTTATTGAATCACAGGGGAGAAAAAATAGCTCAAAGTCATGATTTTATGAAGGAATCGATGAAGGATATTAAACTGGAGATACTACAGAAGGTGAAAGAAGACTTACATGTTGCACGAGAAGGAACAACGTTTACAATCCCGTCAAGGGAACATCAAAGCGTTACAACTTTTCCCGTTCCTACTAAGCGCCAATATCAGAGTATGCTCGTAATTTTCGATTCGCTCACATTGCCTTATCCTTCTTCACAAATGGCAATTGAGCAGGCGGGCAACGTCATTTCTTTTACAATTGTAAAAGAACAAGCAATCGAAGAAAACTCGAGACTGTTAAAAAATAACTTCTTCGCTGATCTAATCGAAATGAAAATCCAATCTGATGAAGAAATATTTAGTCGATCAAACTATTATGGACTCCAAAAAGGTTTAGAGAATATCTGTGTAGTATGTACAATTGATGCCCAAGGGGGCATATTTGAAACGTTGCAGCTTTACGAAAAAAAAGTCGGGGAGCTGCATAATAGTGTATACGACCAGCTTGAAGATGAAATTATACATGAAGGTTTTGAAGCTACTTTATTCACAAAAGGAAAGTACTTCGCCATGATTTTACAATTCCCGAAATATGGTGATGAAGAAATCAATACGATCACACAATTCATAGAAAATGTCCAAGCAAACTTTAGTGCAGATTTCACACTATCCTTTGGAGTAAGTCACTCTGTACCATCCCTTAGAGAAGTACCGACCGCATATTATGAAGCTGTGGAAGCAATATTGACCGGATATGAACAAAATTTAAAAGGTTTTATAAAATATTACAAAACAAGGGATTTGGAGGAATTGTTAAAATCCCTTCCTCGTAAAGACTTAAAAGCACTGTATGAAAATACATTAAAATCATTGGCTTATCCAAAAACCAAGGAAGAACATGAGCTAATAAAAACAATTCAAGTTTACTTAGATGCACAATGTGAGTATTCTGAAACATCCAGAAAATTATTCGTCCATCGTAATACGGTGAAATATAGAATAGAAAAAGCAGAGGAACTCCTAAACTGTTCCCTACGTGATCCTGCTGATTCTTTACGGATACGTGTATCCCTAATAATCGGCTCTATTCTAATCGATGAAGAAGAAGTATCTAGTTATTGAAAACGGCAAGTCGTCCGCTTATCGGTGACTAGCAAAAGACCGACCGATTACGCCTGCAGCTAGGCAGCAAAAATCCCAAACCTGAATTGGTTTGGGATTTTACTATTTCTCTAGGAATTAGAGAAACTTTTCATGTAGTAAACTACTTACAAGTGATTCTATCTGTAGACTCTAGCGCTTGAGCATTTATTCATAAGAGTTCACTTTTGTGGAGCCGTGATTTCTCCATTTTCAAACACAACTTCACCATTGACAATCGTTGAATCAACTTTTCCTTTAAATGTCATACCTACATAAGGAGAATGCTGGTGACGATAGAATAAATCCTCTTTCTTTAGTTCAAAGCTTTCCTCTAGGTTTACAAGCGTTAGATCAGCATCATACCCCTTGGCAATTGCTCCCTTACCATCAAGTCCGAATATTTTCGCTGGGTTTGTCGCTGTCAAGGCAACGATTTTCTCCAAAGGAAGATTCCGTTTGAAATACCCTTCCGTTAACATGACGTTTAATGTGGACTGAGCACCTGAAATTCCACCCCACCCCTCAAAATAGTTGTCTGTTATTGTTTTCATAGATGCCGGAGCTGGAGAATGATCAGAGGCAATTATATTAATTTCCCCATTTGCAACCGCTGCCCATAAATCATCAACCTCATCTTCATCACGTAACGGAGGACAACACTTCGCCAATCCACCTTTTTCTTCGAGGTCTTTTACAGTTAAAGCTAAATAATGTGCACAAGTTTCAACTGTAATATCGACACCTCTTTCTTTCGCCGCCTGAATGACTTCAACGACTTTTCTACTGCTCACATGGACAACATGTACTTTACAGCCAGTTGCTTCTGCATAAGAGATGATTCTTCTTACAGCTTCAATTTCAGAAATGATTGGTCTTGATTCGACAAAATCTCTTGCAGTCGTTTTACCTTGCTTTTGCTTTTCTTCAGCAAGCTGATCGCAAATAACTGTACTTTCGGCGTGAACAGCAAGACGAGAGCCAAGAGAAGCGATTACTTTCATCCCTTTAAAAATCGTTTCATCATCAACATGATTAAAATCAGCGATGCCACTCGGTGACATAAATGCTTTAAATCCGATAACACCATTCTCATGTAATTCTTTTAAATCTTCAATATTTTCGGGAACAAGTCCTCCCCAGTAACGAGGATTTACAATAGCTTTTTCATCTGCACAAACCTTTTTAAGATCTAAGTTTTCTTTGTTAATCGTTGGTGGTGTACTGTTTAATGGCATATCGAAAAAAGTGGTAACTCCACCAGCAGCTAAACTTCGGCTACCTGTTTCAAGTCCTTCCCATTCCGTTCTTCCAGGCTCATTAAAGTGGACATGCGTATCAATTAATCCCGGCAAAACATGTAGTCCTTCTGCTTCGATTACTCGATCAGCAGCCGAACCTTGAAGTGAGTTACCAATCTCCATGATTTTGCCATCTTTAATCGCAATATCCCCTTGAACAATAGATTCTGCTGTAACAATTTTCCCATTTTTAATGATTAAATCGTATGTAGTCATCTTTCATTCCTCCAAGAAATTATTTCCCATCTTCATTGTTGGATTTGGCAATGAGATGGGATTATATAAACCATTTAGTTAGCAGAAATTAACTTTCCAACCGGTTCTCCGACAATTCCATTTTCTAAATCAAAAACAACATTTCCGCGAACGATTGTTTTTGTCACACGACAGTCAATTTTTCTACCTTCATATGCACTATGTTTGTTTTTGTAGTAAAGATCTTCTCTTTTAACTGTATAAGACTGGTTAGGGTCTAATAAAATGATATCAGCATCTTTTAAGACGGCAATTTCACCTTTATGGGAGATGTTGAAACGTTCAGCTGGATTTGTTGCAATTAAATCGACAAATTTTTGAATCGGTAATCCACGTTGTTTAACTGCCAAGTCAAACATAAGGTCGACATTGTTTTGCGCACCGCTAATTCCGCCCCAAGCTTCCCATAGATTTCCTTGCTTCAAGTCCTCTGTACAAGGCGAATGGTCAGATGTTAGCCAGTCAATATTACCATTCAGAAGTTCGTCCCATAATTTTGCTTGATCTTCTGCTTTTCTGATTGGAGGTTGACATTTTGCTTTAGGACCAATTGCATCAACTTGCTCAGCAGTAAAGGCAAAATAATGAGGGCACGATTCAACCGTTACATTCACACCCTCTTCACGTGCTTTCAAGATAGTCTGTATTGCCTCCGAAGTACTAATATGAACAAGATGCAATTTACAACCAGTCTCTTTTGCAAAAAGAATTGCTCGGCTGACAGCTTCTACTTCTGTAAAAATGGGACGTGATTCTGCATATTCTACTCCAGAGTTTTTACCTTCTCTCGCAAACTCTTTAGAAAGTCCAGTCGTAACGGATGCATTTTCCGCATGAATACATAGGATCTGATCCAATTCAGCTAACTTTTTCATGCCTTTGTATAATGTGAAATCATCCACATTTATGAAGTCCTCCGGAATATCACTTGTAATATCAGATAAGAAACATTTGAAAGCGAGAACTCCAGCGTCTGCTAACTCTTTTAAGTTGTCTAGGTTTTCCGGTACGAGTCCACCGTAAAATGCGTAGTCAACGTAGTTTTGATCAATTGCTGCTTCTAGTTTAAGATCCAATGCCTTTTTATTTATTGTTGCTGGTAAGGCATTAAGCGGCATTTCCACATAGCTAGTCGTTCCTCCAGCAGCTAGTGATTTAGATCCTGTTTCGAAACCTTCCCACTCTGTACGTCCAGGTTCACTAATGTGGACATGCGTATCGATCATTCCTGGCATAACATATTGGCCAGCCGCATCGATAACCTCTCTTGCATCGTCCGTAATATGTTCGGCAATACAAGAAATCTTTTCATCTTTAATCCCGATATCTACTTTGTAAACACCATCCCGCAATACAACATTTCCGCCTTTAATAACTATATCAAATACCATTTGAATTCCCCTCTCAGCTTTCAAGAAATTTTAACTCACTTTTTTTCCACTTCTTTAGTTAACTGCTCTACTTATTTCATTCTGAATTTTTTTCTAACAAAGTTCTTTTTGAATGCGCAGTTTCAAGCGCTGTGTAAAGAATAAAGGCTGTAGTAATCCCTATAAACCAAGATATATCGGAAAGTGGTTTTAAAAAGGGAACAAAATTACCGATTAAACAAACGACTTCTTCGACAATTGTTGTCACAATCGCATTTACATTGAAACCCCTTATATAATAGTACTTTCCCTTTTTTGAATCATATAATGCATTCAAGTCAATATTCGTTTTTGATAAGATGAAATATTGCAATAACATAAATCCACTAACCAGAGCAAATATCCCGCCAACAATATTTAAGTAAAAACACTCGTTGCACTTTCCATCTGTTTCCATGGCAGAGTGAAAATCCCTATAATTGCAACTGATTTGAAAGTGAGTGTCTTTGGAAATAAAGAAGCTAATTGGTAACCCGCAGGTTCAATATTGCCGGTAACGTTAACCGATAATGTTGGTAAGCATAGAGTAAGCACCGAAATAGCGATTGTAAACGTCCCTTCAAACCGAGCTACAACATCAAACATGTTCAAATCAAAACAATATTAAATAAGCAAAAAATTAAAAACGACAGCAATGAGGGAAATGATAGTCCTAAAAAGCTCCCATCTCCGCCTAATATTAAATATTTCGGTCAGAGCTTGCCAATTAGGATAGACAATGCTTTGCTTCCTACGAACGTTTGAAACTAACCACATAATTGCCGAAATAACTCCCCTTGAAACTCCAGGAATCATCGAGAAAATTATTTTACCCCTTAAAAGTTTTATTACTATAAAAGCGACAAGATTATTATACAAAACAAATAGCTATACTTCTTTAGGTCAGTTAACCAAAAGATTCAACTTTTATTATGTATAGTGAATAAGGGAAATGAAGATTATATGCCATTTGGACAAACGTTTGTCCAAATTGAACAAAAAAATACCTGATAGAGATGTATTCTCCATCAAGTATTTTCAGAAAAAATAATTATTTATCAAAAATCGTTCCTTTTTTGAAACTTGAACCCTTAAAGGCATATTTCGATAGGAGGTAATACGCTAAACCTGCTACTACTAGACCAATTATCCATGCTAACTCCACTAATAAAAATGCAGCTGCTGCACCAATAAACATCGCTAGTAATCCTGCAGGATTATAACCCGTATAAGAGCCTTCTTCGTTGTATAGTTCTGCAGTATTTACTCTCTGTTTTCTTAAAATATAATATTCAACTAACAGAATCGAAATTACCGGTCCCAAAAATGCAGAATAGATGAGAACAAACATATTAAGACCTGCTGCTGATGAATCCTGAATAAGTAACCAAGGGAATGCACATAGAGCAAGCAGTCCGGTTATAGTTACAGAAGCTTTGTACTTTAATTTTGTCAGTAATGTAATAACATACGCTGGCGGAACAACGTTTGCAACCATATTTGTCGCAATTACTGTAATGACGATAAATAGTGATACACCTGCAGAAATATAAGGATTATCTATTACCACTGGAAGTGCTAGTGCAGGATTTGTTATACCTGTGGCAGCAGCTAACATTGCCCCGATGACAATAACAAAACCATATGAAATAGTGATCGGAATGAAGTACAATGCTCCACGCTTTTTATCACTCAGACCAGTTTTCAGCTCTCTGGAATAGTCTGCAGCACTTACAAAGATCCCTGCATAATTCCCTAAAAAGACCATAATAAGCGCGAAGAACGGTAGTCCCCATGTTCCTTCTGCTTGTACCCAAGTTTGAGTAATCTCCGTGCCGTATGATGTTACAAGGATTCCAAAAACATAAATAAGTCCTATCATGAAAACAACTGATGCAACTGTTTCTACCCATTTAATCGCATGGAAACCGTATAGTGATATAACTATCTGAACTAGTTGAAGACCTATAAAACAAATAACAATATTATCAAATGATCCATTGGTAACAATCTTCGCAAATTCATTTAAAGCAGTACCACCAATCCAACTTTGAATACCGTACCAAACAATTGCAGGTATACCCCGTAATAATGAAGAAATAACTGTTCCTTTTGTTCCGAAAGACATTCTAAGCTGTACAACGTATGGGATACCTGATCTATAGCCTAGTCGATCATTTAATGCGAAAATAGTTGATATAATTCCAATTGAGATCAGAGCTGCCAGAATTGTTTGGAAGACGTTTAACGTTGCCACTCCAGCTATAATTACACTAGCTCCTAACGTCATATTTCCTATGTTAACCCCATCGCCCATCCACATGAAAATATAGTCTCTTGGCTTAACGGTTCTCTCCTCTGCAGATTTCGGGTGCAATGATTCATCCAATCCCGTTCCATGTTCAATCTGCGTTACTTCTGTATCGAAATTTTCGATTTTTGTAGACATTTGCCAGACCCCTTTTTATCGTATATGTATTTAGAGCTACGTTTATTTAGACGGTCAATAAAAGCATCAATTTTATTATCCTCTTGGAAACGTTTTCGCAATGAATAATACTATTATACATAGCTTTATAAGGGAGGTCTTTATGTCTAATAAACAAAATGTACAAGCCTCCTCTATATACAGTGCACAACAGTTGTTACAATAACAACTCCTGTGTACAATCATTTGTACACATTGAACAACCTCTTCCTAAGCAAATAAGCATATTTATCTACTTTCTCAAAAACGCAACCTGTTTCAGCTAAGTTTCCGAGGTGAAGTTTTTAGACATTCTATTCTTCCACTCCAAGAATTACTGGGATTATCATTTGACACTGCGCTGAAAATAATTAAAAGCGATCAGATATAAATAAGTTGATGAATGATTTTGATCAATGTAACAAGATACATATGATTTACAAAATGAGGAGTATTTATACTTGGAAAATTCATTGCCGATTAGGGGGATTATACTAATTGAGACACCGGAAGTTCAAAATGCTATGCGGCAGAATCCAAATATGAGATGAATTCCATATATAGAGATGGAAATTATTCATAGTATTTTAAAGATCAATGTTTTAGCCTTGTTTCCTACCAAATTTTTTTCAAAAAGAAAAGGCACTGGAGTATTTACCAGTGCCTTGAGAGAGAGTTCTCTTCCCATTTAAATAGTGACGGAGTGTACTTAAACATGACAGAAATGCCAAACCAACCTTAAAGATCAGACATTTTATTATCGCCTTCACGCACCCCAAATGACAGACAAAATGAGAAGCACACAACAACAAGTGGCTAACGGAGTACACTCGGTCAAACTTTGGAAACATTTGTAATACTGGCAATAATGCCGTATAAGACTAATGCAATCCTCCAAAGAAATACTAAGAAGCTTACTTTCCTCTCCTAAAATCGCTATAATTATCTCTTAGCAATCATTTCAATCTCTACTTCCGCACCTAATGGCAATGCTAAAACTGCCACACAAGTTCTAGCTGGATATGGTTCGTTGAAGTATGTTTTATATACTTCATTCATAGAAGAGAAATGATTCATATCCGTTAAATAAACATTTACTTTCACAACATCTTCATGTGTTAGAGATGCTGAGTCTAATACTTCAAATAGATTTGTGAAACATTGTTTTGTTTGTTCTGCAATATCCCCTTGCAAATTTACTCCTGTCTCCGCATTCATTGCCGTCTGACCAGATAGAAAAATAAGATTATCTGCTTCTACTGCATGTGAATATGGTCCTGATGCTGTTACATTTTTTGCACGATGAGTCTTCCTAACCATTCGATTTCACTCCAAGTCTATTTTAATATGAAACTATTAATACTTATGGATTTTTTCCCGTTCAATAAGCTCAGTAATTTTTATTCCAATTTGAACTAACAACATTTCTTCGGCATCATCAAAATTCATCCCTGTAATTTCCTTAATTCGTTCAATACGATAAACAGCTGTCTTATGGTGAATAAAAAGCAGTTGGGATGCTTTTGTCGCATTTTGATTGCACTGCAAAAATACCTTTAAAGTGGTTAAAAAATCTGTTTTATTCGCATGTTGATAATCTAGCAACCTTTGTAAAGATGGAGGAATAAAAGTCTTTAATTCTTCATTATTAGTGAATTTGCCGAGCATCCTAAAGACTCCCAATTCAGAGTAAGATGTAATAGATTCTTTACCATTTAAAACCTCTCCAAATTCCAACGCATCTTGAGCCTTAGTATAACTCTCAGATATATTATTTATATTCTCTGATACAGTCCCAATCCCAACTTGAATAATTATTTCACTATCCTGTCTTTTCACCAATTTTAAAATAGTTGATACTCTTTCTTTAATTTTTATCAACCACTCTCGATCTTCTTTATCAGCTTTCCATAGTACTACTTTTAAACCGCTTTTGCTACCAATAATAGCATTTGGTAAGTTCTGATAAATAGCTTCGTGAAGCAATGTCTCTTCATTACCATTTGATATTCCACGTTTTACCTGTTTCGAAGATATTAGTTCATTATTTTTGCTAATTTTGAATAAAACAACTGCAAATGATCCTTCTATATCCCAATCAATTAAATTAGCATCTTGGTAAAGAATATTGGCAGGTAATTTTCCTTCGATTAATTGTTCCAGTAAATCGTTTTTAAATCGTTTGTCTACTTCTGCTACAGCAAATTTTTTGACTAATTCAAGCGAAAGCGAAGTTGCAGCATTTTCAACTGCAATAAAATCAAGTTCTTCCAAAGGTTTGTTCATTTCACCAATTAATAGGTAAGTTTTTATATGGTTAATCGTTTCAATTGGAACGACTATTTGGTGTTCGATTTTTTCTTTTTGTTCAGCGTACTTAACGATCTGGCGATAATGTGGAAACTTCATCTCTTCAGTTTTGTCAAAGTGATAATTTTTTTCAACAATTTCAAAATTAGTTAGATATGAGTGTGTGGAAGCTAAACAAAAGAAATTTCGATCAAATAAGGCGACAGGATTTCCAATTAGCTTTTCTAAAGTCTCGATGATTTTTTCAGAACTTTCATCAGCCAATGATAAAGCAGTAAACTGGTCATGGATTTCTTTATAATACTGAAGTTTTTTTACTTGAGTATTCAAAATTTCTCCCATCACTGGATACATAATATCAACATACGGAACATCTTTAGGAATTTGGATAATCGGCAACTTACACTTTTCCCCTTCATCGATGATTGACTGGGGAATTTCTTTTACAAAACGATGATTTTTAATTATTAATGCACTAACTTCTTTTTCGGCTAACTTCGTGATAAACTGTTTTTGCTCATTCTCATTAAAAAAACGAATAGGGTATAAACTTGTTAAAATTAGTTCTCCACCTATTAACCAGTCAGTAATATCTGGAGCTTCCATAATGGTAGACCCTTTGACAACTTTATGCAAATATTGTTCCCCACTTAATACAATCGCATCTTTGAGTGATGATAGTTTCAAAACATCATCAACACGAAATTCCAAATAACTCTCCTCCTCTCTACTATAAAGTGGCCCAGTTAACCTCGCCATTTACAATGGTTGAATTTTCGTTTCCTTTAAAAGTCATACCAACAGATGGTTAGTGTTGATGACGATAGAACAAATCTACTTTATTTTAATCTAAACATTCCTTTCAGATTATCGATTGCTAAATCTGCGCAATAACTAATAACAATTCTCCTTTATGTGATAAACCAATTTTGAGATATTCGTAGCCATTAGCAAGCAGATTACGTTTTGCGTTACCTTCTGTCAGCATAACATTAAATGTAGATTATACTCCAGAATTACCACACACCGACGATATAATTATCAGTCGCCTTCATCGGAGTTGGTGCTGAATAATAGTCAGATGAAATTATATCACTTTCACATTTGAAACTGCCACCAATAAACTAAGGGCTTCTAACTCTGAATACACAAGATCTCACAAAATTCCGCTATTTTTTGCGCTCCTTGGCATCATATATTTGACCACCTGGTAAAATAGTTCTCTACCAGAGTATTCTGATTTTAAAATTATAAAGTTCACATAACTCGGTTTGATCATTCTATAAACAACTCTTCAATTTTTTTGTAATATGAGGTAACTTCCCCGGATTCACTCATTTTATAGATATCAAAACATCTAGAGAGCGCTTCAATAACTTCAGGGTTTATGAGCAATTTATCGGCAATTAACTGACCTATTGCGTAATTTAAGAGAATTTAGCTTTAAGATATAGTTTAATAATACTGAATCATTAAACTAAGTAATTCCAAAGGATTATTAGATTATAATAAAAAAATTAACTATTTTATAGAAGGTGTGTGAACAAAATGATGAAAACAACTGTCATTTATAAAAAAGGTGAACAATTCGAAATAAAAGCAGATTTTTATCCTACCTCTATACAGTTTGCTCCTGTAATTGTTTATATTCATGGCGGAGGACTATTTTGGGGATCTAGAGAAGATATAAAAACTGAACAGGTTGAGTTTTATGTACAGTCAGGATTTAATGTGTTTTCTATTGACTATCGACTTGCACCTGAAACAAAGCTTCCTGATATAAAAACCGATATTGTAGACGCACTTTCCTGGCTAAGACTTGAAGGTATAAAACAATTCGACTACAATCCAGAAAAAATAGCAGTGATTGGCAGTTCAGCTGGCGGCTACCTTGCACTTTTATCTGGAACGTTTGATATTAAACCGCAAGCCGTCGTCTCATTTTACGGATACGGTGATATTACTGGAGAGTGGGCACTAAAACCAAGCCCTCACTATCAAAAAATGACTACAGTACCAAAAGAACTTGCCGATATGCTCGTATCTAATGAAGTCATTACCTTTGGACCAATTCAAAAACGTTATGCTATATATATGTACGCTAGACAAAATGGCCGTTGGATTGAGAAAATAAGCGACATGGGAAAACAAGATCTTTTGTCGTTATGCCCAATTAATTCTGTAAATAAAGATTATCCGGCAACACTTTTATTACACGGAACAATAGACGAAGATGTCCCTTACGAACAATCAGTTGTTATGTCCCAAGCATTGACGAAGGCTGAGGTTGAAAACCAATTAATAACTATCCCAAACGGCAAACATGTATTTGATGAAGATTGGCAAAGTGAAACTGTTCAAAATGCATTTATTGATGTCATTCATTTTCTGAAAAAGCATCTTCAAACTGGCAATTAACTCAAAATAAAGAGAGGGTCTCCTCTTAAACATGTCCCTGTCCAATATATTAAATAATTTTATATATGTAATATTTTCCACGTTTTATCTAATCTCCATCTCCTTCTATTAACTTTTAGGTAGAGTTAGAAGAACCTGTATCCTTGTTCAGTAAAGTTTACAAGCAAGTGGGCGCAAATTGGGGCTAGTCAATGAGAGAAGTAACTTGAAACCCTATAAAATCAAGGATTTGTAGAATTCGTTCATATTTCGTGCTATAATAAGTTCATTGTGAATTTTAGGAGGTACTAGCATGATTGCAGTAAGTAACGTAAGTCTTCGTTTTGGTGACCGTAAATTGTTCGAAGACGTAAATATAAAGTTTACACCAGGTAACTGTTATGGTTTGATTGGTGCAAATGGAGCAGGCAAGTCAACATTTATCAAGATTTTGTCTGGTGAAATTGAGGCACAAGAAGGCAATGTCATAATGAATCCAGATGAGCGTCTAGCAATTTTAAAACAAAATCACTTCGAATACGAAGAGTACACTGTATTAGAAACCGTTATGATGGGGCACAAACGTTTATATGAAGTAATGAATGAAAAAAATGCTATCTACATGAAAGAAGATTTTTCAGATGAAGATGGTATGCGTGCAGCAGAATTAGAAGGCGAATTTGCTGACTTAAACGGTTGGGAAGCGGAATCTGAAGCAGCAATACTTTTACAAGGTCTTGGTATTCCTGATGAAATGCACCAAAAGAAAATGGCTGATTTAACTGGATCTGAAAAGGTTAAAGTTCTTTTATCACAAGCTCTTTTTGGAAAACCAGATGTACTATTACTGGATGAGCCTACTAACCATTTAGATATTAAAGCTATTCAATGGCTGGAAGACTTCCTCATTAACTTTGACAACACTGTTATCGTAGTATCCCATGACCGACATTTCTTGAACAAAGTATGTACACATATTGCGGATTTAGATTTTAGTAAAATTCAAGTTTATGTAGGGAACTATGATTTCTGGTATGAATCCAGTCAACTTGCTGGCAAATTAGCATCTGATCAAAATAGTAAAAAAGAAGAAAAAATTAAAGAGCTTCAAGCATTTATTGCTCGATTTAGTGCCAATGCTTCGAAATCTAAACAAGCAACATCCCGTAAGAAAATGCTGGACAAAATTGAACTAGATGATATCAGACCTTCTTCTCGTAAATATCCATATGTAAACTTTGCGATGAAACGTGAAATCGGGAATGATGTATTACAGGTTCAAGATTTAGGTCATTCGACAGAAGACAAAAAACTCTTCTCAAACTTCAGCTTTACGATGAATAAAGAAGACAAGATTATCCTTCTTGGTGATGAGCTAGCAAAATCTGCATTATTACGTATATTGGCGGAAGAAGAAGAACCAAATGAAGGTTCAGCACGTTGGGGTGTTACTACTACACGTGCATACTTCCCGCTTGACAACGCAAAATACTTTGAAGGTAACGAACCATCACTAGTAGATTGGTTGCGTCAGTATTCACCTGAGGATGAAAGCGAAACATTCCTAAGAGGATTCCTAGGTCGTATGCTATTCTCAGGGGAAGAAGTGAAGAAAAAACCTTCCGTTCTTTCAGGTGGAGAAAAAGTGCGTTGCATGCTTTCTAAAATGATGCTTTCGGAATCGAATGTACTATTACTAGATGAGCCTACGAATCACTTGGACCTTGAGTCTATTCAAGCATTGAATAATGGTCTTACATTATTCAAAGGTGCGATGATCTTCACGTCTCATGACCATCAGTTTATCCAAACAATTGCCAATCGCGTAATTGAATTCCGTGAAGACGGATCTATTTTAGACAAACAATTGTCTTATGATGAGTTCCTAGAGTGGAAAGACTCACAAAACTTATAATACGAAATAAAAGAGTACAGGATTATGACGACGTGTCATGATCTCCTGTACTCTTTTTATTAATACCTTGAAACTACTTATATTAAAATCTTATCGTTTGTTATTCTGTTGCTTGAAAAGTTGTATCATTCGCTACTACAAAGTTCTGAGTCAAAAGAGACAGAACACTGGGTTTACTATTAGTAGTAAAATCAAACTTTCTGGATGTTTCAAAACCTCATCTCAATAAAAAGTAAGTAACTGGTAAAATATGTCGATATATTACTATATCGTGTATGCTAATTAAAGTTTTGTATTTAAAAGAGGATTAGCTTTTAGCTATATTGTCCTTTTTTGTAGTTTTAATAAACCGCCCAAGAAGTGATCTAGTTGGTAATTTACCTAGCAATGAATCACTCGTTTCAGAAATACTCTTCAAGACGTCTAATAATTTGTCATCTCCAGCCCAGTGTTCTTCTATTACTTCTGGCGTAAACTTATTTAAAAGCATATTCACTACAAAAGTGGCCACAATAATATCATCGATAAAACCACCTGGTCCTATTAATCCTTCGGGCAATATGTCTACCGGAGTTATGAAATACAATATCCCACTTCCCACAAGGGTCTTACTCTTAGCATCTAATCGATTATCAAACATTGACTTAACCAATAAATGAAATAAATCAGGCGCAAATAGTATATATGGAGTGAACTTCCCTGCTTTGCCCGACTTACTCTCTACATACTCAGTGATTTTAGATCGTAATTTTATGTAAAAGTCTTGTTGCTCCTCGTAAGTTGGCAGTTCTTTTTTAAGTTCTACATTCATGATCATATCCCCTTCCTATATTTACTATACCAAAAAAGAGACAATTTGAAACATTATAGGCATCTCTACGTCTAACCCTCAATCTAAGTTTTCTTTAGGAAAGAAGCTTCTTACTATAAGAAAGGAATAAATATTAAGGAAAAACGTTATGGTAATGCTCATTTCACTCGGAGATATTCTACAAGAGTATATTTCAGGTACGGTGGAAAAATCATATTCAGTATCCTCCATAATTGAACACATAGAAGATAAATAAATCGTATTTTGGGATATGACCATAGGATAATATAAGCTGGCCCTTTAGGAACCACCTTCTTCTTTATTTGATTAAATATTGATTCAACGCTTGCTGCAATGTTGCGAAGGTTTTTGTTTCTTCATCAAATTTAATACCTAGTCTTATCATCTGTCTGACAACATCCGGTCTTAAACCGGTAATAACTGTTCGACAACCCATCATAGACGTACCATAAATAATTTTCATAATATGGTCTATTACCTCTGTTTCCATTTCCGATATACCAGATAGATCCATTATTAATGTTTGTATATGTAAACGCCCAATCTCCGTTAGCACTTTTTCTTCTAAAATATTTGTTCTATAAATATCTACCGATCCTATTAAAGGTAAGATACAAATAGTTGGTGTAATTGGAATAATAGGTACTGAAAGGGCTTCTACCACTTTACGTTGAGAGGAAATAAGTGCGTCTTTGTATGTGGAATAATTTATAAAGAATTCATTTAAAAAATAATCTATTTGATTATTGATCTGCTTTTCTAACTCGAAAAACGAGGAAAGAGATATCGATTCATTTTCATTATTATATTTTTGGATAAAAATCCATAAGGTTCTTCTGATGGCCTGGATCCATTCCAATTTAAAAGATAGCGTTAGAGAAAAAGTTGCCCACGCAATACCTTCTTGCTTTGCAAAAGCACTCAAATCTTTCGTGTTTTCATCAATAATATAATGTGTAAGATTATGAGCATTATTGATCAAATCGATGTCTCCTACTCTTAAGATGTCATTTATTTTATCCCTTACATTAACAGCTTGATTTAATAAATATTGTTCAAACTCATCTTTATTTTCCTCTAAATAATGTTTCAAGTTAAGCTCAAGCGCTGTTTTCTCCAAAGCGTATCCTCCTAGAATAGCAAACTCTCATTATTATACCCAAGAATAATCTATTTAAACATATGTTTTTAAAGTTTTGGTGACACAAAATTATCAATGAAGTAAAAGTAAATCAAAAAGAAGCACACCTTTATTGGTGTGCTCTTAAAGCCTTATAGTTTTGTAACGTCTGCAGCTTGAGGTCCGCGGTTACCTTCAACTACTTCAAATTCAACTTTTTGTCCCTCTTCAAGTGACTTAAAGCCATCTCCTTGGATTGCTGAAAAGTGAACGAAAACATCATTTTCACCCTCTACTTCAATAAAACCAAATCCTTTTTCTGCATTAAACCATTTTACTGTACCTTGTTTCATTCTATTACCTCCAAAAAATTAATCAATACGTGAAAAAATTCACATATTCCATGAAGTACCGATTTCACATCGATCACTTCATAGGATATGTGAATCATTATTACGGTGTTTTTCACTTTTAATTGTTAACTAAATTATATCATTTGCTACAATTTAGTCAATTAGTATTTTTACTATTCAAAATTATCGGAGATCGAGCCAAATTATACCATGATATACTTGTAAGTCATCGTCACATGATTCACAAAAGCATACTTCTTTTTCTGACCAAAAAGCCCAGTACTTGTCCTCCTTCTCTTTTTCTTTTGGAAATTTGCCTCGTAATTCTATAAGTTTTTCATTTAGATAAAATTGAGCATCTACCTCAATTTCAAACGTACGCTTCTCTATGATATGCTGTTCCCAACCTTCAAAAAGCCACCATGGCTCATAGTCTGCTTTCATATAAATTACTTCAATCATTTTCATCGCCTCTAACATTTTTGATTAACTCATATTTTACTGTTCCTTTATAAAATGTCTACTTAAATGCCTTAGATTTATAAATTGAATATTCCTACTTTTTAAGTTAAATTATAGATAACATTATTAATAACAGGTTAGGAGACTATATAATGAAAAAGCGTGCTTATATTCAAATGCATGGGGATGTGGATGGAGTAGGTTTCCGATTTTTAGTGAAACAAAAAGCTCAATCACTTAGATTGAAAGGCAGTTGCAAACAAACGGACGACAAACTAATCCATATACATATAGAAGGTAATATACAACAATTGGAGGAGTTTTTAGAGTATATTCAAAAAGGGGTCTCTCCTTTATCTGAAACAAATGCTTATCGAATAGAATTGTTTGATGATTTAAAAGGATACACTTCCATGGAGTCAGATATTGTTTAAAATTCGAATAAAATGAAACTTTCTTCTTATTAATTCGTATATAGTAGTATAGAGAAAGTGAAACTTCAGTTATCGAACTTTTCTTCTCCTACACGAATTCTTTGGGCTTTACAGGGAGCTTGTCGGTTTGTATCTTATAAGTAGGAGTTTGACGATACAGGATGTACTAATGCCGATGTTGCCAGAGGATTTGGCGACTTTATCGGTCAACCCGTTAAGGCGGGAAAAAAGGAGGTAACATTATGAGTGAATTACTTCAAACCTTCATTCGCCATTGTTTAAATGTTCCAATTATGATCACTTCTTGGTTTGTTTTCTTTTTTTCAATCGACAGTGGATTTTTATGGAGCTCCGCTTTAGCAGTAGGAGTATATATTGTTTCTAACTTTTCGATCAAGAAAATTCAACAACGAAGAATTATGAAAAAACATCAAATGACTCTTTCTGAGTATTTCCATATCCAACAACAATTAAAAGAAGCAAATAAAAAGATAAAAGCGTTAAATAATCAGTATTTGAAAGTTCGTTCGATCAGTTCATTTAAACAATTATTCGAGATGAATCGATTAGCAAAACGCATAATTTCACTCGTTAAATCTAATCCCAAAAAATTCTACCAGGCTGAAAAGTTCTTTTACGCACACTTAGATTCCGCAGTGGAACTAACATCAAAATATACATTATTAGTTTCCCAACCTGCGAAGAATAAGGATATGAAATTGGCTTTGCAAGATACCCGAGAAACCTTAGAATCTATAAGCACAGTAATGGAAGAAGATTTACAAAGTGTCTTAGCTTCTGATGTGGAACTACTTAAAATGGAATTAGATTTCGCAAAATTATCCGTTAAACAAACAGAAAAACCTTTATATTTAGAAGGAGAATCAGACCATGAGCGAAAATTTATCAAATAAAAGTGATGTATTGATGGACGAATTACTTTCCAGTCCATTTAATCTTGATACTACTAAACCACAAGCGGTTGCAACAGAAACTGAAGCAGTTCCTACTAAATTGATGGATCGATTATCTGAAGCAGAGCAACAAAAGGCTCGTCAATTAGCAGAACAAATCCCTGCTGGAGACTATGAAGCCATTCTAACTTACGGTGCAAATGCACAATCCGAACTGACTCGCTTTTCTCATCAAATGTTAGATCATGTACAAAAGAAAGATATTGGACCAGTTGGTGATATTTTAAGTGAATTGATGAGCAAATTATCTGATATTAACCCAGAGGAACTATCCAACGAGAAAAAATCAGGTATTAAAAAACTATTCGGTCGCGTTAATCGCTCAGTACAAGAGCTAATGACAAAGTATCAAAAACTTAGTACACAAATAGATCGTATTGGCATTCAACTTGAGCATTCTAAACGAGGACTTGTGGAAGACGTTCAAATGTTAAATAAACTTTACGATCAAAATAAAACATATTTCCAAGCATTAAACGTATATATCGCTGCAGCAGAGTTAAAACGCGATGACATAGTAAATATTACTATTCCTGAGTTAAGACGCAAAGCGGAATTATCAAATGATCAAATGGCATATCAAGAAGTAAATGATATGGCACAATTTGTAGATCGATTAGAAAAAAGAGTGTATGATCTACAATTATCTCGACAAATTACAATTCAAAGTGCACCACAAATTCGTATGATCCAGCAAACCAATCAAACACTTGCTGAAAAAATCCAATCATCTATTATGACATCTATTCCACTTTGGAAAAACCAAATTGCCATTGCATTAACATTAAATCGTCAGCAAAAAGCGGTGGCTGCACAAAAACAAGTAACCCAAACAACGAATGACCTATTATTAAAAAACTCTGAGATGCTAAAGGTCAATAGCATTGAAACTGCAAAAGAAAATGAACGAGGTATTGTAGAAATTGATACACTGAAGAAAACCCAAGAAAATTTATTACAAACTATCGAAGAAACTATGCGCATACAAGCAGATGGTCGTGTAAAACGAAAAGCAGCTGAAATAGAAATCGGTCGTATGGAAGAAGAATTAAAACAACGTCTTCTGCTTATAGCTGACCAATCTAAAAACCGCTCTTCCTAATATATGTAGTAGCAGTGAATAGATATTACATTCTATACAAATAAAAAGAATTCATTATAAAATCGATATCGATTTTATAATGAATTCTTTGCTTTATGTCTCAAAAATGTTTTAAAATGGCTTTAACATATTTTTCTTACTTTCATCATTAAACTTTAATACTTTGTGAGTGGCGTCATAAGAATCACCATAAAAATGCTCATCCTTATACGTGTGGATATTTTCATACGTCCATTTCATTGCCTCATAAATTGCATATTCATCTTCGTCAGTTGGAGACCAATATAAAATTTCCAAAATAGTATTTTCTCCAGTTGCCAGTGATCGACGGGAGTATCCAATTCGTGTGGCATGTTTAAATTCTTCACGAGCATAAAATCTTAGTCGTTTTTCTGAATCTGAATCTTCATAGTTAATAGGCTCAACTTCCAATAAAATGACCTTATTCTTCTCTTTTAATTGATTTAATAATATCCGACCAAGACCCTCTCCCCGAGCTTCCTTAGAAACAAATAAATAATCCACAAAGATAAAGTTATCAAATTCCACGTACATCAATACATGCTTTGGACCTTCATCTTTTATGTATATATTTCCTTTATCTGCCAATAATGCTTCCATATGAATTTGTGATTTCATTTCATCTACAGGAAAATATTGATTGAGCTTTTCATACCAATTCATTAGGAACAATACTCCTTCCAAAGTTGTATTTTGCTCGGTGTTTTGTTTAAAAGACTTTATAAGAGGAACAAAGTTACCGAGAAAATCCTCGATTATATTTATTCCCTATTTTTTTGTTCATAAACATAGAAGCAGACCCCTTTATGAACTTTGCACAACAAGATGGAGCATTTTTCGAAGTAATCTTAGGGTTTCCTCCGAAAACTTTTCTAACGATGAAGCTGTAGCTGTTTTTTTATCAAATATTAAACGAAATAAATTCAACTGCTCCTCAGTAGCCTCTTGATCATTTAAAAACAAATGTAAAACGGTTATATCAAGTTGTTCCTGCTCCAACACAGCCTCTGCAGTATCCATAATACCATTTTGAGCATAACCAAATGCAGAGGGTTCTCCATCTGAAAATACGAGAAGGAACTTATGCCTCTCTGGTCTATTTTCTAATCGTTTCCCCATCCATCTTATGGCAAACCCATCTCTATTATCTTCATGCGCAACCATAGAAAGAATATCCAAACCGTTATCATTTTGCCCATCCTCTAACTTATGCATCCATTCAAAGGCATTTGGTTGAGAAGTTTCAGTAGATTCATAAGCATCTTCATAATGAAGTACAATTTCATGTGTAATTTTAAGCTCTCTTAATACATCATGAAAAAGCAAAACAGCTTTTTTTGTTTCCTCCATCTTGTCTTGCATAGAAGCAGAACCGTCAACTAACAAACCAAAAACAGCATTTAATTGGATGCTTGGAGCGTTCTTTTTATAAAACGGCTTAGGTCTTTCATCTGTCCAAAGAGCTGTTAGTTTTGTAGACAGTCTTCCCTTAGTTAATTTTGTACGTTTATCAACACGTTTTTGTTCTAAACGCTTTTTCATCTCTTGCACAAATGCCTTTAGATATGGTGCATGCTCCTGACGATACTTGGATAGTAGATGCTTATTATCAGAAGAACTAGTGATAGCAATTCGCTGTTCCTTGTAAACGACGTTGATATGCTCTTTCCCAAAAGATTTACCAGCTTTTTTTATATCACTAGATCGATCATTACTGGTTTGCTCCACTTGTCCTTCTTTACTGTTTCCGCTAGACTGACCCTTTCCAGTCATCGTAATATCATGACCTTCTTGCCCTTCCTCTGCATCAATGGCTTGTTCCGCTTTTCCATCTCTCCCATGCTCTAATTCATATTGAAGATGCACTCCATCTTCCTGCTCATTTTCTCGGTGCCAAGACCTAAATATCTCTTCAATTGTATCTTTTCTATCTTCTTCACCAGGTTCGGAATTTTTTACCCCTTTATGGTAGTGAAAATCCTTCGTTACTACATTGGTGTAAGAAATAATTGCATAATATTGCAGGTAGCTATCCTCTTTCAAATATTCGTTCAAGACAAAATAAAGCTGATAAGCCAAATCTAAAGATTGTTGGGTGCTTTTATTTTCATATGCTTTCTGAATGATAGTATTAGCTAGATAAAATATATCTGGGCCTATAACATACATCGTTCCTTCATATAGGGAGATATATAAATAACTAATAAAAGCATCTGCTAAAAAACCCTTTTGGACATTTACTCGAAGCTGCTGCTTGTGAAATTCCAAATATGTCTTTATACGCATTTTAAAGATTTTTTGCGTCCCAACTCTTTTTTTCTGAATCATTTCAACCATACGAAATTCTTCTAGACAAAAAAGTAACTGATCCATGAATTTTTGTAAATTACTTGGTTTCTCTTCCTGAAACTCCCGCCATTTCATTACATCAAATGATTTCCAAAACCCTTCTGCCATTAGGAAAATATCAGACATCCTACCGGCATGCATCACATGTTCCTCTCGATGTCTCCAAAATACACTTAAAGAAATAGTCTGTTCCGTTGGTTGAAATTCTATCAGTTTACGCTCATTTATCGCTAATAGAGTATTTTTGGTTAAAGCTTTCGCTACATTTTCATAATGCATTAGCTGTCTCGCATCTATAGTTTCATTATTGAACTGTATAAAACGGTCAACTGAACCCATTTATCTCCCTCACTTAATCCAAGAAGCGGCCAATGCTAACACGAGCTGTTTTTCTTGGTCATCTTCAAGCTTTTCAGCAATAGCATAAGTAATCGCCCTTATAGGCTCCATATATAACGCCAACTCCGTAGCGTATAGCAAACTTCTAATAGATGCTGCTTCCTCAGAAAGCAACCCTTGTTTTACCTGTTCTAATAAATCATTCGCTAAATTCAACATAAGATTATGTAATTCTTTTGGAGCTGTTGGGAACATTTCCTGCCATAGTTTTTCAAGGTGCTCACCAGAAATATATGGAATAGAAAATGAAACGAAACGATTTTTCAATGCTTCATTCATAGGTGTTGTACCGATATAACCTTCATTGATCGCAGAAATCACCGAAAAGTCAGGGTGCGCCTTTATAACTTCCCCTGTAAAAGGATTTGTGAGCATACGTCTATAATCCAGTACACTATGCAATATAGGAAGAGTCTCTGATTTAGCCATGTTTATCTCATCAATATATAAAATATGACCTTTTTTCATCGCTTCCACTACTGGACCATCAACAAAATCAATTGCACTCACACCATCATTTGTCACGAGTGTTTTAAATCCTAGTAAAGCCTCCGCATCTAAGTCCACAGAACAATTTATACTTTGGATTGGCTGAGAAAAAAAGGCTGAAATTGTTTCTGCAAGCTTTGTTTTACCTGCCCCAGTTGGACCTTTTAGCAAAACTGGCTTTTTTAAAGAAACAGCGATAAGCACGTCCTCTAGCAAATGTTCTTCTGGGGAAAGATACCCGTCAGCCCCAATAAGAGCTCTGTCTTGTTCACTATGTACTCTATTCAATCTGTTCTGTTGTTCTTCCTTTACAATGACTTTCATATCCTTGTCTCCTTATGAAAAAAAACCGATGAGTGCACATCGGTTTTTTTATTGAAAATATTCTTTGTAGTAGCCGCCCACTTTTCCAGTGTTATCAATTACAAATATAAATTCTTCTGTTTCATTTTTAACTTCATATGTTTTACCAACAGTCAGTACATTACTCACTAAAAATTTCTTAGCATCTGTTTGTGAACATGTTACTGTTTTAATAGTTGGTTTTGTTGCCCAATTCGTATGTATCATATAAACACTTCCTTTATAACTAGTATACGTTTTGGGACAACTTTTTTCAATTAATCATTGCACGAAAAGAGGTGAAATATTATACAGCTCCTCTTTCTTGCTGTAGTAAGGGAACAAGTGCTAGCACATGATCGATGCGAAATGATCTATTTGCTTTCTGTTTAAAACAGTAAACATTGAATAAATCACCCTCGACACTAAGTAACTTTACTTTACGCTGACTTATTTCACCTGCTTTGGATAAATAAATCAATTCTATAAGCCATCCACGATATAAATATTTCACCAAATCATTACGCACGTTCGTTCCCCCTTTTCCACATTATATGAGAACGTATGTTTTTTAACTACAATTCTTTATTACTTTTTTATCAGATCTTTTAATTGTTTTAATACAACTGCAAAGTTCTTATTTTCATCATTTGTATGAAAATCTTTAAAAGGATTTCCCTGCTTTTTTATTCGATCTAATACGCTAGGGATAGTAAATATATCAGGTTTTAATGACTCTCTTACCTCCACCCATGTAAGGGGAGTTGCAATAAGACCCAAGTTATTCCCTCTCGGTGAAAATGGAGCGATTATCGTTTTACCTTCCTTATGTTGAACATAATCTAAATACAATTTATTGCCACGATTCTTTTTCAACCGTTCAATAGTGAACCATTTTGGATCCTGCTCTACTAAAAAACCACTTATAAATTTGGTAAATATACCTGTCTCTTCGTACGTATACTTATCTTCTTCCAATGGTATATAAAGCTGAATCCCTTTTCCTCCAGATGTTTTCACATACGAATGAAGCTGAAATTGGTCAAATATTACTTTCATTCGTAGAGCTGCTTCTACTGCTAATGAGAATTCCTGAACCGAGGGAGGATCCAGATCAAATACAATTTCTGTAGGGTTGTTCGTATTTACTGTTTGAAAAGGAATATGAAATTCTAATGCAAGCTGATTTCCTAACCACAGCAATGTCTCTAAGTCATTACATATAATATAGTTAATATCGTCTACTTGTTTTGTTGCAACAAAATCTGGAACATAATCTGGACTATTTTTTTGAAAGAAGCTTTCCCCAGGTACACCGTGGGGAAAACGAATAACCGTAAGAAGTCTATCCTTAAGAAAAGGTAAAATATAAGGCGATATCCGTTGTAGATACATAAGATAGTCATCTTTTTGTATTCCTATAGACGGCCAAATAGGTTTATCAGGATGAGTTATTGTCATTGATGGCGGTATGGGATATAACTCCTTATGCATCTGTCGCCAGTTACAATGCTGTATATCCCTGTTAAAGTTAAATGAATGAAATCTAGGTTCTCTCAACTTTTTACCATCAAAATCAATGCAAGCAATTTCCACACAAATAGATGGCTCGACTTCCCAAATATTATTTGTAAACTCTATACCATTCTTTTGAAATATGGCTATTAGTGTATCTAACTCGACTTCAGACAGTCCATGACGAAACGTAACTACCTCTACTAAAAGATCGTTTTGATAAATTGCACCGTGAAAAAATCCATTGCTTTTATCATATTTCGTTAAAATAACACTAATATATCTCCAGTTTTTTATTTTTACCCACTTGGTAGTCCGCTCAGCGCTATTCCATGTACTATTTTTCTGTTTAGCAATTAAACCTTCTCCATTATTAGCGACGATTCGATCCCACATTAATGCACTGTCCTCATAAACATCAATAGCCTGCAATCTATTTGTATCCTGATAATTGATAGAAACAGGAAGCTTGACCTTGTTAAATAGTCGATCCATTTGCTGCTTTCGCTTGGTTAATGATAGTTGAGTTAGGTCTTTTCCTTTATATTTGAGCAAATCAAATACAATATAATGACATGTAAACCTTTCCGCATTACTTTTAATAGTTTCAATATTTTTCATTCTTCCTCTTAATTGAACTTTGGAAAAATCACTTTGAAAATTATTTATTAAATATACTAACTCACCGTCCATTGTCAGTGGTAAAAAGGATTTAATTTTGTTAGATATTTCATGACAGAATCTAATAATCTCAGGAAACATATCATTTAGTAATTTTCCATTTCTGCTTTTAAGCAAAGGCTCCTTGTCCCACTCTAAAATGCATCGAAATCCATCATATTTTGTTTCGTATAGCCATTCATTTCCAACAGGAACTTCCGTTGAAGCAGTTAAAAGCATAGGCATCAATTGTTTTCCTACTTCCAATGTTTTTCTTTAGTTTTCATATTAATTCTTCTTTTGATACATAAAAGAACTAAAAGATTGCATAGTAAGAAGAAAATGAAAAAGTGGTGAGCTTAATGCATACAGTTTGGAAAGGAAGTATCAGCTTTGGTTTAGTTAATATCCCTATAAAGCTTCACACAGCTACTGAAAACAAGGATATTAAATTACGTCAACTCCATAAAGAATGTCATACGCCAATTAGCTATGCGAAGGTTTGTGAAGGCTGTAAACAAGAGGTGAAAAGTGAAGATATCGTCAAGGCTTATGAATACTCTAAAAACAAATTTGTTATTTTAGATGAAGAAGAATTAGAAAAACTGAAAAAAGAAAATGAGGACAAAGCTGTAGAAATAATAGACTTTGTAAAATTAGAAGAAATAGATCCAATATATTTTGAGCGAAGTTACTTCATGGCTCCTGATAGCGGTGGTGGCAAAGCATATTCACTTTTAAGGGAAGCCCTTCATGAATCAGGTAAGATTGGAGTTGCTAAAATCATGATTCGTTCGAAAGAACAATTAGCAATCGTACGAGTATATAAAGAAACGTTAATAATGGAGACCATTCATTTCCCTGATGAAGTTCGTAGCACTGCAGATGTCCCTAATATTCCGACAGAACAAACGGTAGTAAAAAAAGAACTCGATACTGCTCTAATGCTGGTGGACCAATTAACTACAGAGTTTGATCCCCAAAAATACACAGACGAATATCGTAATGCTTTAATGGAGTTAATAGAGGAGAAAAAAGCAGGAAATAATATAGTAACGACAAGCGAAAAACAGACAGAACTACCATCAAATGTCACTGATCTAATGTCTGCCCTGCAAGCTTCCCTTGATAAAACGAAAAAGAAAAAACCTGCACCAAGAAAAAAAGCTCCAAAAGCAAAAACCTCTTAAACCTGTTGACTATGTTTTGTATGTTCAGCAAGCACTTACACAATGGGGCAGCTCATAAAGAGTCTGCCTAATACATAAGAACAACGGAATGCCTCTTCAGAAAAAGCTGTGCAATGTTGAATCAGTAAGTTTTAAGTAACTATAAGCTAGCTAATTATCGGCAACCTTAATTGAAGGATCGTGACTTTGGCTCAATTCTTCATTTTTTCAGAAATCCTTGTATGGTTATCTGTACGGTGAACATTTACAACTTAGTCAGCATTTAGTTGGTATTCAGAGGAATATTAATATTGTCGCATTTCTACAATACCATTAATCGCTACGAAAGCATTTACGTCAATAATCTTTATGAGTGTTCTAAGTTCATGTTCTTCCAACCGATTAATAAAACAAATAACTATTTCAACTTGTTCATTTGTTTGACCTACTTCACCAACAATATATGTAACTCCTCGACCTAAATGTGTTTGAATTGCATCACCAATTTTTCTGGAATTGTTACTAATAATCATAATGTTTTTAGATTCATCAAATCCTGCTTGTACCATGTCTATTACTTTCATAGCTATAAAGTAAGCTATGGCCGAACATAAAGCACCCTTTAGCCCATAAATTAGCATGGCAAATGAAAATAT
>Ga0209013_10000301_pt1 | contig 43193 bp, 35 predicted proteins | sample Cruoilmetagenom2_FD_187291 | JGI IMG/M metagenome (GOLD analysis project Ga0209013, IMG submission 187291) | Oil polluted marine microbial communities from Coal Oil Point, Santa Barbara, California, USA - Sample 2 (SPAdes) (version 2) | ecosystem: Environmental > Aquatic > Marine > Oil seeps ...
CGCCTGCCTGCCGGTAGGCAGGGGTTCAAATCCCGTCTTTCGCTCAGTAAGATTACTACCAATAAAAAACGCTCGGATGGTGGAATTGGTAGACACGTTGGACTTAAAATCCAATGGACAGTAATGTCCGTGCGGGTTCAAGTCCCGCTCCGAGTACATAGAAAAACCTTAACAATCTATTTTGTAGAAAGTTAAGGTTTTCTTGTTTGTATATTTGCACAATTATACTATTTTGGCATTAGAATGTCAAATTGAATCTTTTTTATAAAGTTTAATTTTATAACACTAAGTAGTTAATGAAAAATTTAGTGTATTGGCATAAAGAAGATTCTGCTCTCGACGAAAAGTGGTGTACAATGGTTTTAATAAGAGTCAATATACAATCTCTTTATAAATCTATGCCTTAATTTACTAAACCGTCGATGGGTGTAAATGAATCTCCCTATTGATTACAATCAACTATTCTATTGACCCACATCATTCTTTTCTCTTGAATTAAGAACTAATTTTAGTTCAAATCAAAATTAATCACTAATGCAAAACAATTACAATCACGACCCTTTTTACATATCTACATACGATGCTGAATAATTAGAACAAATGAGTCATAACTATAAGGTTATGTATCATTTTTTGGTATGTAATGCCTGCTTTGAAAACCTAACTTTAATGTAAATTTTAAAACCCCCTATTATGAAAACAAAAAAAATTAATTATGTTTTATTACTAAGCTTTTTGCTTTTGCTGATTCCGGGATGTGATAATTCCGATTATCTATCGATAGATGACGATCTTGTTTTGGGAAAAGCAGGGAACCCAAAGGTTATGCCAAGTACAGCTACGGATGTGCTTATTAAAGCTCAGGAAGACTGGCAAAACATTAACGATGCCCTGCAGGATGCTAAATCTGGAGAAGTTGTACAACTCGGTAAAGGTCTTTTTTATTTACATAAAAGTATAATCCGTTGGAATTTTAACGGAACCCTGAAAGGTTCAGGGATGGATAAAACAACCATACAGACTGTGCCGGGAGAGTTGTTTGATGTTAGTGAATGCCCGCCGCTTAAATTTTCATTTAAGACTACAGATGGTTTTTTTATGTTCTGCTTTGCTCATAATTATAACAAAGAAATCCGGACTGTTGCAGTTTCGGATATGACAATTATAGTGGATGAACCAACCACACCCTATTATCAATACAGACCCGGTGAAGACCCGGAAGAAGGAAACTCAATTCAAGCGCTTCATGTTCAGTATGAGAACATTGATAATGATTTGGTCAATCCGGTTAACTTGAATGTGATGTATAAAAATCTCACAGTTATTGGGGAAAAAGACAATGGAAAATATTTAAACACAGGCTATAGTTTGTATGCAGGATTAGCTGCATTTGGTGCCTCAAGCGGCAAGTTCGAAGCAAAAAATGTTCATGTTGAAAACGCGAATGTATGTATTTTACCGATTGCCTTCTCCGGAGATGAATCAACCATTACAGTAAAAAACAGTAGTCTTAATTCTTGTTCTGACGGTGTCAGTTCATTTCTGGGCCACAGCTGGACAATTTTAGAAAATGAGATTGAAAATAGTAATTTTGGCATTGTCTTGCTGAAGACTGGTGCAAGCCTATCATCCTGGGAAGGTCCCGACGGAAGTTCATATGTTAAGAATAACAGGGTTCATTTCATGGGTGTGCTTGGTTTGGGAGTACAGTTTGTGAAAAACGTTCAGGTAAAAGATAATGTTTTTGAAGGAAATGGCAATTTTGGTATTGCTAGTGTAGCAGGAGATAATTGGATTATCAAAGACAATGACCTGTGTGGTGTAAATGCCCTGCCCATATTTATAGTCAGTTTAATGAATTCTGAAATTAAGGATAATGCCAATCAAGTTATTGGTGGTCCAGGGGCCTCTGAGCCATCAAATATTATTGGTGAAGGCAGAGAATGTAATTGATCCTTGATAGCTGACTAGATGTATCCAAAATTGTTTCTAGCTCACTAAACATTGAATCAGAATTATCACTTACAAAAGTGGAGATCTATTCCCTCTTAGGACAAACTGAGAAAGTAGTTAATACCAACTTAAATTTAATTGATCTTGGTGATTTATCAAGAGGTATTTACATGATTAAGATTAGTTTTGAAAATGACTATATCGTTAGAAAATTGATTAAACAATAACTAGTGAATTACTATAATTCCCCCTCAAGAACCAGTTATAGAAATATGACTGGTTTTTGCTTGTTTAATGATGCAATTACTTTTTCTCCTATTACAATTTCTTCATTGTTGCTTTCGATATCTTTTATCACTTTTACGAAACAATAAAAATATAAATACTTTTATTAACTATAATTAAAGTTTTGATTACCCATTTAAAATATTAAAATTGAAAGGTTCATCATTATCAGGATTGATACTATGTGTTTTGGGAAGTACAAAAGGTATTAGTTTAATAATAATTTCTAATCTCGCCTTGGGTTCTAATTGATCAAGATAAAATAATAAATTTTCTAATTCTTGAAATATTATAATTTTTAACACCCCTCGAAGTTCGCTCGTGAGTTTATTTGGAGTTCCTTTTCCTCGTCCCCCTGTTTTCTTTCCTTTAGCCATTGTAATAATTTTTTTCCATTGCTTTATCAGAATAAAACTTGTATTCTTTCCAATCTTCTTGCGATAATGCATAACCCCTGTGTTTGGCGAATTTTCTTAAACACCATATTGTGAGTCTTACATTTATCTATTACTGTCTATTTTAGATAATTTGAGTGTCAACTATCATTTTACCTTATTATAATAGTTTAATTCCCTAATGGTAATAATGAATCAACCTTTTTTCTAATAATGGCGGAAGATATAGCCTTATTATCCACTAAACCTTCGTTAATCAGTATTTCTTTAAGATTGTAAATATCACGCAGGTTCTGATAGAAAGAGTTCGAGAATGGAGCCGTTTGGGGTACAAACCTCGCAATTTGATGATTACGAGGTTTTTTATTTATAGAACATTCCAAGAAAAGCTAGGTAAAAAAATAATCTTTCAATTTTTAAACACAATACTAATTGACACTTGGAGAGAATGAGCAAGCCTCTATATTGATCAGCTGGAATACATCTTGCATTGATATGTCTATTTTTAAGTATACTTGCAGTTTTAAATTTATGACACTGTATTAATTCCTTATAAATAATTAATTAAATCCACTAAGAATTTTCATTCGTTTTGAAAAAATTTCTCACTAAAGCTTTCATCTGGTTTTCAGTCATGCTGTCAGCCACATTTACAGCCTTCACCTTGAGACTAATATCTTTGTACTTTTCTTGCAATTCCTTATTTAATTTCTCTTTTACCTCTGCAGGACCATATATTACATAAGCATCAGCATTTTTTATATTCGAAGCTATTTCCTTAAAAAATGCTTTTAACTGATGCTTCTCTCGTTCCAAATACTTGCTATCCTGAACAACATCCTGAGGTCCTCCCTTAAATCGCGTGCCAGAACCACCATGAATACGATAATTCTCCACTTCAGATGTCACTGTATTCATAGCTTCCATTCCGTTTTCTAAGGTAACAATGTGCGCTTTTTCTTTGTCAAGCCAAATTCCAATATTTTTCATCTTTCTCCATTTTTTCAAATTCACGAATCTTGAATTATGAATTGCAAAAAAATTATAATAATTTCCAATTCGATAATAATTTTACCTTCGTTTATTCTATTCGTTCCTCCTCTTATGCCGAAGGATATTACTTTTTTGATTGTCTCTTTTTCTACGAGAAAATCCTACTCAGTATAATTACAAAAACTTTCATCTGAGCATTAAAGTTACATATTTTTTCCACTTTATTAGTAGTCATTATTGTTAATTTTTTCACTAGTTTATGAAACAACTCCAACCCTAATTTATATTGTTTGCCTATAGAATATGATATTTTAACCATATTAATTGTGGTCTCAAATTTCTGGTATAGTTTAGAATCTGAATTTTGATGATGCTCTATGAAATAACAGTGCTAAGATTTATAAGGCAACCATTTTTATTTCGGCCACTTGTATCATTTTAATGACCCTTTCATTTTATTATTTTAATAGTTATCAATTTTGTATCGGTAATATAGAATTATCAGTTTTTCTATTAAACTTAATATTCAATATTGATTTAACTATAAAATATACTAGATAATAAACAACAAAGGATATACAAACGATAAGAAGCATCCCAATCCAGACTTCTTTTAGCGGGATGGTATAATTTGACACCTCGTCTACAGTGTTTAAGCCTTTAAAAACTTTAAATGGAAAGCTATAATATTCTTTTAATGCTACTTTAATTTCATCAAAGGTTTTGAACATATAGACGTTGCTAGAAACAGCATAAGCAATAATTGCTATAGCAAATCCAATCATTCTTGAGTAAACTTCCCTGTATTTAGGCCAGCTAGATCTTGGTATCTTATCTATGTCAATATGATCTTTTTCAATTAATATCTGTCTTAAACCTTTATTTCTTTTAAAATTTTTGACATACTTCCACGAATAATAGACCCAAGAGTATATTAAAACTAAAGGTGTTATAATAATGACCAACGTCATACTGGAAAGCAAAAATGAAACAACAACCTCTACAAGTATATCATAAAGAATATCATATTCCTCAGAAATGCCAAAACTTAGCAAATAAACAAATTTATTAACTGTGAAGATGTCAAAAATTCCTTCAAGGCGCTCAATGATTATTAATAAAATTGGTTTCATAAAAAATTACTATGAACTCTACTAAAATTTAATTACAAGTAATCTAATTTTAATGTCAAAAACAAGAGATATAGGACGTAACTATGGTTTCCTTGTCCCAAACATCACTATTATTTATCAAAGAATAAATTTAACGCAACTCGGTAGTTTATTTCTAAGCTCATATTTTATTGAACAGATTGCATAATTCAATGTCAAATTAGATCTAAAACCTCGACAGGTATTCACTAAATTCTTATACCGAAAAGGGTTTGGTGAAAAATATACGTATTTATAACATTCATCCTAGATCAGTGGCCTGATGGTAACCGAAAGATCCTCTTCCACCATAATAAAATGGTTTTCGGGCACTTCCCGCCAAAAATCTTCTTTTGTACTTAAGGCTTCAGATGAAATTACTACTGCATGATCCTCCTTTTTTGAAGTCTTAAACCTCAAAAAACCTTCTTTACAAGTATAGCATTCCGCATTACCTGCAATATATAAAGAACGGGTTTCATTATCCGGTTGGGTGCTGTATCTTGTAGCAATTAATGCTTTTCCATTGGTTAATACTAAATTATAAAGCGAAGCCGAAGTTAGACCAACCTCTTTTTTCATAGCTTGAATTTCTGCAAATGTGTTTGAAAGACAGGAAGATATCTGATCTAAAGTCAAGGGTGTCTCCCCTTTTTTTTCTTCTTTTAACATAGTCAAGAATAGAGCAAATATATATTGCGTATCGGTCTGACCATTAATCCATTGAAATATCTCTTCATCCAGTCTATTGATCAATCTACGTTTTATTTTTAAGAAATCCATAATCCCGCCATTTTGCATCATTAAAAACTCCTTATACTGAAATGGATGGCTATTATGAATGGATACACCACCTTGTGTTGCTGCCCTGATATGGGCCAATAAGCAATTGGTTCTTATCATAGAAGCGTTATAGCTAAGATTTTCATCATTCCATGCTGGCCTTATTGAACGAAATAACGCAGGTTCTCTTCTTCTTGACAGATTATACCATCCTATCCCAAAACCGTCTCCGTTAACCGTCATTTCAGTTTCCAAAGCATGATGGCTTTGCTTCATTAAAGAATTTTTTGGCTTGATTATAAGCTCATCTACCATAATAGGTTTACCGAAATAAGCAACAAAGCGGCACATTATTCAATTTTATGTTTTGAAACAAAGTTTAAACAAGCAATAATAGTTACAGTAATGCGTTATAAAGTTAATCAATCTAGCAAAATAAATTGGCAAAATATCAAAGATCTTTAATAGTAAACCATTCATTATTTGGTCAATTTAATTTTCAATTTAGGAACTGAATTTTTTCCTAATTAATTATTGGTATTTTTAAATATCCCCATTATTGCTATTTTATTTAATGTTTAAATCAAATACATTTGGAGAATAATTAATTGTTTAATTACAATATTCAAAATTTAAAAAAGCACAAAAAAGATTATTAATTTTAAAAGGTTGTTATGAAAACTTTAAAAAGAACAAGTAAAATACTACTAGCCTCTCTCCTGTTTATATGTACATACAGTTATACAATTGCCCAAGAAAATACGGAAGACAAGCTAATACAAGGAACTTGGACTTTTAGTGATTCACCAAACACAAAATGGCAGTTTAAAAGTGATGGGAAGTGTTATGATTATCTTGATGATATATTATTAGATACATATACGTATACCATTGTTGAGGAAAAGTTGGAAGATGGAAAAATAGGTGATAGCACCTTAACACTAGTCAATACAGATAATCCTGATGAAACCTATATTTATAATATAAATAAGCTGAACACTGGTAAGCTTTATTTAGAATATCAAGTAGGTTTTAGAGATAAATACATAGTCTTTAAAAGACAGAAAGACAAGGAAATGCTAACTTCCAGATAGTATAAAAAAATAAACGTTCACAGACCACAGACCAAACCAAACCAAAAACCTCATGTTAAAATCTACGTGAGGTTTTTTTAAAACGATTTTTAGAATTCATTACCCTTTACCAATTCTTTCAACTCAGCAATTCTTTTTCGCTTTTGTGGTTGCCTGTTTTTTTTGGCAAAATCTGTATGGAATTTATGATTTTCTAAAAACTTAATTTGAGCTTTATTCCACTCTTTTTTATTTTTTATATTGTTATATGCAACTAACTCTTTATATAGCTGCTCGCTTATTGCATAAAAATCTGATCTGCCCAGGTAATCCAAATCCACATCACAAATAATTTTCTCGAGATGATTTTTTGGGTTTTGTGGAACTTGCGTAGCCATTATGAGATGTTTCACTACCTCAATGTCATTGGGATCAAATTTTTCCTTGGACATCAATTCTTCCGCCATTTCTACACCTCGAACTTCATGATTTTCGATGGAGAGCGTAAAACCTATATCGTGCATTAATACTCCTATTCGTAGAAGATAGGCGTCCTCTTCTTTGACTTTTTCTTCCGTTAAATATATTTCACAAACGTCTAGAGCATCTTTGGTGTGGTGAATTCCATGATAATATAAATTCTTTGGTAATTTTGTGTTTAAAATACCTAATACTTCCTTCTTAAGTTTTACATACACTTTCATACTCCAAAAAATTAAAATGTCATAAGGTTATTATCCAAAATCCTAGTGATAATAAAACGAAAATAATACTTAGACCGAAAAACTTAATTGACTTGTGGACGCAAAGGAATTTTTGATCAATTATTTTGCTTTCCACATGAATTTGTTCGCTCAATTGCAAATAAATCTCATCTTCATTTCCACATACTTCCATTAATTTTTTTGTGTATTCTTTTGTGCTTCCAAAAGAATAGACCGCATCTTTAAAAAAAAAGACATTTTTATCATACTTCAATTCCATTTGAGGTTTAAAGCATTTAAAAGTGTAATAAATAGATATCAATACAGAGATCATCCATAAAAAAGACAAAATGACAAAGGCGACGTTACTCTCAAATATTGGTCTGAATTTGTCCAATTTATCAACAAAAAGTCCTATAATAAGGCTATGAAATGAAAATATTATACCTGCCTTGAGTTCGGAGGCTCGAATTAGTTTTTCTAATCGCTCCAATTGTTCCCAATAATTATTTGAGTCTTGATTCATTAAGGTTATATTTAGAATTCTCTCTAAGAATTATATTAAAATTATGAATTAAATATAATAAAAAATCAAATTACAGGGTTTCTCTCTTTCTCAATTTGTTTTATCTCCTTGATTTTCTGCTTATTAACAAAATACATTTTCATCATTCCTTTATTTTTAACTTCTATTTCGCCTCTATATTCACATTCAAAATTATCTTTAACCAAATTATACGTGTCTTCTGAAATATTTACCCTGCCAGGTTCTGATTTAGATTCCATACGAGAAGCAACATTTACGGTATCTCCCCAAATATCATAGGCAAATTTCTTAATGCCCACTACTCCAGCTACTACGGGACCTGTATTGATACCAATCCGAACATCAAAATGAGTGATATTGCCATTGCTCAATTTCTTAGATTCCTCAATAAATTCGGCAATTTCAAAAGCAGCCTCTATCATTTTAACGGGATGATCCTCTGATGGAAAAGGCAAACCACCGGCACACATATAGGCATCTCCTATGGTTTTGATCTTTTCCATGCCATATTTATCCATAATTTCATCAAACTTTGAAAAATAATAATCCACACTACTCACTAATTCTTCCGGGGACAAATTATGTGCAAAATGTGTAAACCCTTTAAAGTCTGTGAATAAAACAGTTACTGATTCGAATTTTTTGGCCTGCACCTTGCCTTTTAGTTTTAGTTCCTGTGCCGTCTCTTCTGGCAGAATATTTAATAATAAGTTTTCTGATCGGTTCTTTTCTTCTTCAATAATAAGATTGGTTTTATTTACAAATTTATACCGCCTATATAGACTTATGGCTAGCAATACAATTAACACCAAAGCAATAATAGATGCATAAATTACTATATTTTGTCTTTTTTCATTTAATTGTTGTATTTCTGCTTCTTTCTCTAAAAGACCTATTTGATCTTCCTTTTTTTCCAAATCAAAATCAAACTGCAATCCACGTATTTTATCATCGGTTTCCAAATTAAAAAGAGAATCTTTTTGTATAAGAAATTGTTTGTGGTACCCTAAAGCACTTTCATAATCTCCCTTGGCAGCATAAGTTTGAGACATTCCCTCATAGATCCTTTCCAATCCATTACTGGTTTCCATATTTTTAGATAATTCCTCTGCCTCTTGATAAATACTCAAGGCTTTTGAAAAATCATTCTTTTGGTAAACCTTCCCTAAGGGAATTAAGGCCTCAACAATCTCCCAGGTCTGACTTTTTTCCTGAGCTATTTGATAGGCGAGATTTAAATATTCTATAGATCTTTCTATATTTCCTCTTTTAAACTCAACTGTCCCAATCATAGTTAGGTTGTGTGCGTAAAAAGTTGTGTTTTTATTAATTGGCAAGGCATCTTTATAATATTTTAATGCCATATCGAGGTCTTCTTTTTTTCTATAAATCTCCCCTAGCCCCATTAAATAATAAGATGTAACTTGTTTATCATTAAGAGCTTGAAGGTACTGCTCCATTTGATTGAAGTATTTTAGTGCATTATCATAATTGAGCATATCACCATAGATAGCGCCAATGTTCGGCAACACAGAGGTAATTCGCAAAGTATCTTTTATTTTTTCAGCGAGACTTAAAGATTCCAAATAATAATCAATCGCTTTTGCATTACTTCCCTGACTATAATAAACAGCTCCCAAATTATTAGACATATTCGCAATTCCAATAGTGTCACGTAAAACTTCAAAAGTTTCCATAGACCTTGTCCAATAATCTAAAACGAGCATGAAATTTCCCTGATAGTACTCCGCCAATCCCATATTTTTGAGGGCATAGGCTATACCTTTTTGATAATCCAATTGAGCGGCCAGTTCATAGGCTTTTTCTGAATATTCAAGTGATTCGGTAATATTCTCATTATTTAATGATGCAACACTAAGTGCATTCAAAGTAAGAACAGTTGCCGTATCTTTTTTCTCAATAGATACTAGGGCTTTCAAACTATCAATTGTATGATTCTGGCCTGAAAAAGTATCCGGCCACAACAAAAAAAACAAAATAAATATTGATAAAAAAAAATTCTTTAAGTTCACAGCCATTCCATTATTTATTTACACTATTCTTTTATAATATTAAACAAATTAACACCACTATTGCCTACTATTCTAACGTAATACATGCCATTTGGAAAACCGGTCATATCAATATTAATTGTTTTTCCTGTCTTACGCTCAAATTTAGCTTTCGTATATAGTATTCCGTATACATTATAAATATCAACATCACTAGTCTCCGATATATTTTGTTCAATGGTTAAACTATTTTTCACAGGATTTGGATACACTTCATAGAAAGAATTATTTACTTCAATTTCCTTAGCATCACATTTTCCAGAATCAGAACTGGCTTCAGAGGAAACCGAAGTTTTATGTGTACTATCACTTGAAGTAAGATGCCAGATCAATCTGTTTCCATCAAAAAGAATTGTAAACATATTCTCACCTGGTAAAAATACTCTCGGTGTTATTCCTGACCATGATGCATCACCGGTCAAATTATTATCTTCCCCGTGAAAGATGTAAATCGTTTCAGAATTTGGATTGTCATATCTAAAATGTGCTATATAATTCAATCCGTCGGGATCATTTGGATTATCCTCAACACAATCTAAATAAGTTCGAATTTTTCTTATATTCTTACCTGTTGGATTCACATAAGCCTTACCTAGCTTTTGGTAGATCCATTCATAATTTTTGATATCTCTTATCAAAATATCAAAGACACCCACATCTCCTACCTCGTATTCCTTGCCTTCGGCATTTTCAAAATAATATTGAATTCCATCAGGGAAAACTGTAGATAGTGTTTCATTGTATACAAACCCACTAATTGTAGATATAACAGAATTCTCATCCAGTATTTCACCTTGGTCAATAAGTAAATCCTCTGTTTCAATGAGAAGCTCTGCGGGTAAAATATTCATCCTTCCAAAACCATAGGTAACGTTAAAATTTGCTGCCATAGCGTTTAGAAAAGTTCCGGGATAAACAAAATGCCTGTTTTCCATAGTATTTGTAACCCCTAAACCCGTAATGAGATCCAGGGAATACAATTTAGAAATAGAACGATCTTCTGTGTCGGTCGAACCATCTTCCTCACGAACTATTACAAAAACCTCAGCATAATCATTCAGGTCATCCTCACCACCTAATTCACTTGAATTAACCAAAGCTTTAAAGCTATTTTCAAAAGAAACCTTGCCATTAAATAGGTCTTCTGCATTTACAAGTGCTTTAAAACTATTAACCAGTGCTTTAAAAGAATTAGTAGTACCATCCTGGTTTTCTTTAGACACAATATAATCCGTAAAATGTTCCATATTTAAATTCACAATATCCATTCCATTGACCAGTGCCTTAAAACTGTTTTCAATTGTTCTCTCACTGGATATCCAACTTCCACCATTCAAAAGAGCTAAAATGTCGTACTCATTTACCAAGGCTTTGAAACTGTTGATCAATGCCAAAGTATTTTCTGAATAGTAATCCAATTGATGACTGTTTTTAATCGCTAAAAGAAAATCATCATTATCGACAATTCCCTCTGTTATATATTCATAATTTAAGATAGGGTCGATTACATCTCCATAGGTATAGATCTCATCTGTAGCTTTAATAAATAGATCTCTTTTGATGACATTTAAAATTCCAGACTTATAGTTAAACTGAAACTCGTTCAGTTGCGCCTCCGTTAATTCATCCTCAAAATAAGGGGTGATTATATAATTATTAATGTCTGGGTATGGAAAGACAGCGGCGGAAGAAAATTTTAATTCGGGCAATCCCTGCGATTCCAAAGTTTCCCCTTCAGGCAATCCTTCTACTGTAAATGTCACATTTACATCCTGCCCATATTCAATGGAAACATCATTAGCAATTATATTTAAAGCTAATTTACCATCCTCCAGAAAAGTGAGGGGGTCTGAAATTGCCTGAGCTTCCGTGTTTGGGGTTATACTACCGGCACTAACCTGTAGGCCGGGATTACCGATAAAAACAGGTACTTTGGCTATAATTTCAGTTTCTGTTTTAGATACGATTTCAAGTTCAACGCCATCCAATAATACAGTAGGTTCATTGGGAAAATAATCACCAAGAATTGTAACCTCAAAGGGTTCAGCACTAGGTGTAACGGTGTCATCCCAATCAAGCACCTTTAACTTAGGTGTTTGGGTTGCAATTTGCTTAAAGGCCTTCTCTGCATTTAAAAATCCGGCACCTGCACGATTAGGGTCTCCAGCGGGGCTGGCATTCTGTTTAAAAAGCTGTATAGCCTGATCAGCCAATGTATTGGTTAAAGAAGTACCTTCCACGGGTAAGCCATCCGGATACCATGATGGCTGGGCGGACATAAGCAAAGCCATAGTCGCGGCAGCATGCCCCACCGAAGCAGAGGTTCCATAAAAGCTAGGAAAAATATCTCCGGTTTTATATTGTCCAATAGAAGCAACATTTGTATGTACACCATCTGGTGCAGTAAGGGTAACCTGTGCATTAAACCCATCCGGCAAAACGCCGCCATCGGAGGAATAATACTCCGGAACAGGATTTTCAGTATTTTCATAATTGACCGCAGCAATGGCATGGACCTCCGGCAACATAGCCTGACCACTAATAGTTGGGGCCCCAAAGTATTCCAAAAACTCTAAACCATCAGATCGAAAAACAATATACCTGAATGCCAGATTTGGATCAGGCACACCATTAGCACTAGTGATCATGATATTCGCATCACCGGTACCTGTAGCCTGAAAAACTAAAATTTCAGTTGAATCCCCATTGTCATTCTTTCTGTTATTGCCTACCACTAAATTACCAAAATCATCCACTATATAAATATCCAAATCCGCCATGGCGCCAATACTATTTTCCTGGGAGGCCATACCCTCATCCCACTGTAAAACAATTAAAAAAGTGCTCGGTTCAGCTACATGAAATTTTTGTAATAAATCCTCAGTTCCATCAGGGTTAAGACCAAAAACGTGAGCTCTTTCTACGTTAGATGAAAGAAAATTAGTTACAGGTGCCGACGATGAACTCTTAAAAATGTCTTGACTCGCCTGATTCCCAAAATTTCCGGCAGCACTAAAATAAGATCTTCCGGGCTTGCTTGTAAATAATTGAATGGCCTGAGCTGTTCGTCCACCTCCAAAAAATGGTTCCGTAATAAATGTTAGATCATCAAAGACTATATGATAACCTGCTTCTCCAAACACATTAACCCCCAGTTCAATATCTCTTGGTGTAAGTGCACCGGCGTAAAATCCTAATCTGGAACCGGGTGCTACATCATGAGCAATATGCAACATCGCTCTTCCCTCATCAGAAGCTATGCCAAAAGGATATTCTTTAAAAACTTCTACACGAGGTTCATCCGGTAAATCTCCCTGTTCTGCATCAATTGTTCCTTTTGATTTACCATTAGTATAAGGTTGTGTATCAAAACTGTTAGAAATAACTCCGATATTTATTCCTCTACCGTCCAGAGGCACTAATTGTCCATTACTGACCATACGATAGGAATCTCTTATAATGTTTGATCTTTGAACGCTGTCTCCCTGTGACACTACCGTACCTCCTGGTTCTGAATCCAGTAGGGAAGGAAATAAAACTCTTGCAAAGTTTACTATCAGTGTTTCTAAGTTCAGGCTTCCGAGTTCACTGATCGGAAAATAAACATCTATTGCTGAGAGGTTTTCAGAGATAATTGTGACAGGATCAATTAAAAAATCAGACACTGGTACAGCATACTTATTTTGTAACATATCCATAACCTGTTGTAATTTACCTTCTTTAGGTACAATTACGATCATCACTTTTTGTCCATCTTCGCTGAGCTGAAAAATAATCTCTGAGGGAATATCCCCGGCGTTCCCTGCTGTTAATGACCCTAAATTCATCCCTATTAAGTCGAAATACTTACCACTACCCTGGCCAACTACGGGAAAAATAAATCCTTCCTCTTCTTTTGGGCAATGAGAAGAATTGGCATTCGCAACGACAGTATGAACCCTTCCGCTAGGGCTAGTCACTGTCCATTCAACCGATCCCTTAGCATCAAACTCCATGGTAAATGCTTTTTCAACGGAACCAGATTTAAACTTGTTTAGGCCTTTGGCAAATCTCTTACCATTATTAGACTTAATTATGCTACCATTTTCATCTATGATCACCTCTTTTTTAGTGGGGTTATCATAACCAAAATTTACTCGGTATAAGCCATTCCCAATTTCCTGAGTACATGCACGAACTATAATATCTTTGTTCTTCTGAGCATATCCCGAGAAAGAAAAGTGTAATATTGTCAAAACGACCAGTATCCATCCATAATTAAAATGACTTTTTAGATCCCAATCATTTGTTTTTTTTTGAAGAAAAAAGTAAATATTTTTCATATATGAGGGGGTTTTCGATTAAAAGAATAATTGGTATAAACCTATCCTTTTTACAAAAGGATACTAAAATAAATATTCTCCTTTAAAAATGTAATTGTTTAGGACTAAACATAGTATTTATTGTCCGAAAGTGCCATATAACTTTTCAAAGGAAAATTTATTATTCATCTTTGAATAGAATATCAATTCATGATTTCCCAATTTTTTTAGTTGCCAGACGTAACCGGTTGGACATTTTTTCTAAAAGTCGATAGGCTAATGATGCATCTTGCTGAATAGACTTATAAAAATTCCTTTTGTCCACGGTTAATATCTTTACATCTCCAATTGCTCGTACCGTGCAAGAACGTACGTCTTTTTCAAAAAGTCCCATCTCTCCAAAAAATTCTGTTTCTCCCAATTCTGCAATTTTTATATTTTCCCCATCACGTTCTTTAATGATTTCCACCAATCCCTCTTGGATCACATAGAGACAGTTGCCAACATCACCTTGCTTAATAATTATTTCACCATCGCTATAAAGGAGTCCTAGCTTCTTGTTTTTCATGGTATTTAAAATTTTTATAGGTCAGATTTGCACTAATAATACTCCATATAAAATGAAGCAGAAGTTTTGGGTTTAAGAAACGAAGCAAGATATTGCGATAATCGGCACTACCGGTAAAAGTATCCCATAGGACCGAACTCATAAATCTCTTATCCGTTCCTTTTTTCTGTTCCTGAATAACCATATGAAGAAGTCCTGTTTTTAGAACTTTCGACTTTTGGATAATTCTGGTTGCAAAAAATATAAACTTCCCTACATGGTTATCAAGATTGAGATCTCGACAAATTGGTCGGTAGGTTTTTAGAAAATTTTTATTGGAGATTCCTTCAAATATAACCGTCTTCGCTGCAGCTCTGCCTGTAATATAGGCCGCTCCAATTCCATTTTTGTATAATTTAGAAGAAGCTGAATCACCGATCAAGACCACTCTGTCTGCAAAGGGGGTTTTTGCTGCTTTTACATTAATATATGGATAACATTTACAAGGGGCAGCATCTTTCAGTTTCAAATTCTTTGGAAAGCAGCCTTTTACTTGTTCAGAACTAATAAAATTTTCAACAGTCTCTTTATCAATATCCTTCCCTAATAAAACCAGAGTAACATATTCTCCCTTAGGGATAAGTGCACCAAAAGTAATATTAGGGAGATTTAACAAAAAAACATGCATTGAATTTCCAAAATTTGTATCTACCTCGTTTTGTTCCAATAAGAATTCACTGATATAGGTACGAGTAATTTTTGGTGCAATATAATGCGGGCAAATGCTTTTGAACATACCAAGAGTTTTAGTACTTAAACCAACTGCTCCCACGATAAGATCATACTTTTTTTCTTTATGTTTTTTAGAATTTATAATTATTCCATCTGAAGCTCTTGTTACCTTTGTTATCTTTTCTAAAATTAAATTGGCACCTTTTTTCTTACAAAGACCTAATAAAAAATTATCAAAACTACTATAGGAATTATCCAGGCAACCTTTTGGACCACAACCCCTGAATACAGAAGCTATTCTCTGTTCGTGACTTGGAGTATCTATTACAGTTTCCCCTTGCTCTACATGAAGTGTGTAGGTGTTAATACCTCTTTGGATAATTTCAGAAGGTATTACAATGCCATCAGTTGCAAGTTTTTGTACAAGAGATTCAGATATAACACCTCCACAATGGTTACATCCACCGGCACCAATTTTGGTAAAATTCTTGGCCTCATAAATATCAAGGGTTATTTCCAGATCATATCTACTAGCAAATTCAAGAGCAAAATAACTAAAATAGCTACCAGATGGACCTCCTCCAATAACAGCAATAGAAGACCCGTCTGTTATCTCTATTTTCTTATGAGATTGACTGGCCATATACTTGAGACTTTAAGAAAACAACCTTAGGAGCTCAAAACTTACCCTTTTAATATAGTTTTATACATCTAAATTCACTCCTTATCTGTATCGGTGGATACAGATTTTAGTTACAACCAAATTAAATATTAAAATTTGTGCTTTTTATGACTTTTATCATATTATTTGAAAATAAAATTTGTAAGCGGTCAATCAGGACTCTTAACAAGAACGCCTTTTTCTCAAGTATTTGTTATCATTTTTATAAAATCCTTGTGGTTCGTGCAATTCTCGGACATTCTGTAAACCTGACATATTCTACAGTCAGAATTTCTACAAAGCGGGCCTTTTTGAGAAGCTCGCCAACATGGTTCCGAAACATTACTATAAGCATCACAATTCTTTCTATCGTGTTTAGAACAAGGCTTAATAACCCAACAAGGAATTAAAGAAAATAAGGCATTGATACCTGCAATATTTAAACCAAATTCGTCTAGATATTTTCTGATACAATTCAACCTTAGTATATCCACATCAGAAAAAAGATGTCGTTTCGTTTTTGTTTTATAAGGAATGATCAATCCTTTATCTATATACTGTCGAATTGAATATACCGAAGTGGAAGATAACTTCGATGCAATACGAAGTGTATAGACTGGTTCCGTGTTATGTTTATTTAAATTAGATGGCTCTGACATTATGATTTTTAATTTAGTTAATAATCTAATATCATCCTTTTTCTGTATTTGTTAATACAGATTTTAGTAAGAAACAATTTAAAAATCTATTTCATTATTTACTATGATAATTATCACTAATTAACAATAAACATATTATCCATAAGTTAACTATTAGCTATGAAGAACGCCTTAATTTAATCATTATATCTCGCATTCAATCCAAAGTCCGTTTCCACTGCTGCGTACCAAGCATCGTCTTCCATGGCGTGCCAATCTATCCATTCTTCATCCGTAAGCGATTTTCTCCATTCTAAAAACGATATAGCATCTGGTCCAACAGGATGACGAAGCTTCCAGGAGTTACTTTCTGCAACCTCAAAGATTTTATCTGCTACTAATGTTGCCCCTGTTGGATTTTTTAGTGATGCCTTAAAAAGACCTCCAAACCTATGCGAATGCGGATAGCTGGAATTATTCTCATCGTGTTGTATGTCTCTTGCCATATCTGTATTTATAATACCGGGCTCTACGACACGCACTCGTATATTAAATGGTTTTACCTCCTGAGCCAGACCTTCACTCAAGGCCTCAAGTGCAAATTTAGATGCCGCATATGACGTAAGTGGTGAATTGGCAATATGTCCTGCAACAGATGCAATATTGATTATGCTGCCATCCTCTTTCACTCTCATGTGTGGTAAGACCTCTTTGATACATCTGATCACACCAAAATAATTTGTTTCCATCACTTTTTTAAATTCACTAATATCCATTTCTTCTATAGAACCGTGCCTTTCTATACCAGCATTATTTACAAGCACATCCACGGTGCCATTTCGATTTTGTATGCTTTCCATTGCTTCCTTAACCGATTCATCAGAATCTACATCCATTTTTAGGATACTTATTGGTAAGGACTCATCGCTTATTTTTTGTTTTAGCTCTGTTCCTCCATCCGGATTACGCATCGTTGCAAAAACTTTGTAACCCGCTCTTCCAAAAACCAAAGCTGTATCAAAACCAATTCCCCTGTTTGCTCCTGTAATAATTACTGACTTCATATAATTTAGTTTAGAGTTATTATACGTGGCAATAATATAATATCAAAATCATTAATAAAAGTAGTTTAGGACGGAGCGGTCTGTTTTTTGTCCGAAGAGTGCCTATTATTTTTCAGGATTTAACAGGAAGAAGAAAATTAATGACATTAACATGTCGATAAATTAAATGTTAAATTCCTAAATATAGATGATAGATAGACAAAACACTGAATAGAAGAAGGAAAACCCATTAAAAGAGTTCTTTTAATGGGTTTTAAATTTTTATAAGAAGAGATTACTAAGCGGCCGTTTCCTCAGTATTGATTAATACCTGTCCTCTATAATACAACTTTCCTTCATGCCAATGTGCTCTGTGATATAAATGAGCTTCACCAGTTGTTGGATCCTTAGCTATTTGAGGAAGTTCAGCTTTATAATGTGTTCTTCTTTTATTTCTTCTTTGTTTCGATGTTTTTCTTTTAGGATGAGCCATCTTTATATATTTTTATCTGTTATTAACTTTTTTAATTCCTCCCAACGTGGATCAATTTCGTCAGAGTTTTTATCTTTTTTTTGTAATTCGTTTAGCTTTTCTATTACCGGTGATTGCAAAGTGCCATCCTCAATACCAGGATGTATTCTTTTGGATGGAACTGACAGGACAATCATTTCATAAATGAACTGAGCAACATTTATTTGGAACTCTCCATGAGGTATTATTAATATTTCCTCGTTATCATCATTATATGCTTCACCAAACTTCACCACAATGTTTAAGCTTCCATTTATCGCTTGATCATAAGGCTCGTTGCTTACATCACATGCGATCTTAAGAATACCTTTGCCTGAAAAATTAAGCTCAAACAAAGTGCTTTTTTTAATGAATTCCAAATTTACCAACACCTCACTATCGAGATATTCGTCATATTCAAAAGCCTCAAAGAACTGATTTTCAATTTTATATTCAAAATGATGTTTTCCTTCTTTCAATCCAAAAAAAGAAATATCAAAATCTTTAATTGTTTTCATGAAAATATAAATTTGAGCGCGCAAAGTTAATGAATTTTAGCATATTAAAAAATAAGATCATTAAAAATATTGCATTTTATTTTGAGGTTCTTACTTTTAATCTGTTTTCAATTAGAGACTCATATTCTCTACGTGTTTCATAAATAGAAATTCCTGTAAAAAGTGCCTCTTTAAAAGAATTATTATCGGCAATTCCTTGACCAGCGATCTCATATGCTGTACCATGATCTGGCGAGGTTCTTATTTTGCTCAACCCTGCGGTAAAATTTACTCCTTTTCCAAAGGACAGTGCCTTGAATGGCGCCAGGCCTTGATCGTGATACATTGCAAGTACCCCATCAAATTTTTTGTAACTTTCTGTTCCGAAAAAACTGTCTGCAGCGTACGGACCATAAACCAATTTACCTGCTTCCTGAATTTTCTCAATTGTAGGTTTTATTATTTCATCATCTTCTGTCCCAATTACGCCGTGATCTCCACAATGTGGATTTAAACTCAAGACGGCAATTTTTGGCTTTGATTTTTGAAAATCCTGTCTCAGGCATTCATACATAATTTCAACTTTCTTTGTAATTAACTCAGGGGTAATAGTTTCTGCAACCTTTTTAAGGGGAATATGACCCGTTATTAAACCTATTTTTATATCCTTGGTCATCAATATCATCAAACTTTCACCTTCAAGATGGTTTTCTAAAAATTCAGTATGCCCCAAAAAGTTAAATTTATCCGATTGAATGTTGTGCTTATTAATTGGAGCCGTTAATAGAATGTCTATTTGATCATCATTTAAAGCATTTGTCGCTCTTTGTAAAGATTCGTACGCATACTTACCCGATTTTTCAGTTGCCGCTCCTAAATCAATATCAATATTATCCCTCCATATATTTAACAAGTTCAGTTTGTTGTGAACAATATTCTTTATATTTTCAATTCCATGGACCTGCGTATCAATATTTAGGGCTTTTTTATGATAACTAATAACCTTATTGGATGCAAAAATTACGGGTGTGCAAAAGTCTAACATTCGGTTATCTTCAAAAGTTTTTAAAATGACTTCTATACCTATTCCATTTGTATCTCCTACGGAAATTCCAACTGTTATTTTTTCTAATTTTTTCATTAAACTAGGGAATAATTCTTAATTTTGAACTTAATATACTACTAATACTTTTTGACAAATTTAATCATTATAATTTAGAATATGTTCACAGGAATAATAGAAGAACTTGGAGAGGTTGTCATGTTAAAACGAGACAAAGAAAATATACACATTACCGTTAAAAGTAATTTTTGCCCAGAATTAAAAGTTGATCAAAGTTTAGCCCATAACGGAGTTTGTTTGACAGTAGTAGAGCTTAATGAAAATAACTATACTGTTACGGCTATAAAAGAAACAATGGATAAATCGAACCTAGGAGATTTAAAAATTGAGGATAAAGTAAATTTAGAAAGGGCAATGTTGCTTGGAGATCGCTTGGACGGCCACATTGTGCAAGGGCATGTTGACCAGGTAGCAAAATGCACAGATATTAAAGAGCTGGAAGGTAGTTGGTTCTTTACATTCGAATACGATGAAAAATTACAAAATCTAACAATTGAAAAAGGTTCTATTACGATAAATGGTGTAAGTCTTACGGTTGTAAATTCGGAAAGAAATCGCTTTGGTGTGGCAATCATTCCATTTACATTCGAACATACAAATTTCCATAAAATCAGAGTGAACGACCTTGTTAATTTAGAATTTGACGTAATCGGGAAATATGTAGCAAAATTATTGTCTAATTAAAGAACAATAACGAAAATTAGTACAATAAACTATTAGGAGAGGTCTCTTATTTTCTTAACAGCATAGCCAATTGCCAGTACAAACAAACCTAAAATACCTCCATCGATTGGCAATCCTGGTGGTGGTGGTGGCGGTCCTTGAGCAAATACGCTTCCTGCAATTAGAACAAAAACAATAAATAAAAATTTTTTAAAGTACTTATATTCCATAAGGTTTGGCCTTTTTTATTCTTTCTGCAACTTTTATCTAACTTTTATCTAACGCTAGAAATAATTCGTTATTGCAAATATATGAAAAACATTTTGTCGAAACGAAAAAACATTATTAAATACAAAAATAAAATGTGGACCCAGAAGGGCTCGAACCTTCGACCCCCTGATTATGAGTCAGGTGCTCTAACCAACTGAGCTATGGGTCCCAAAATCGATCGCAAAATTAAACTTATTTTATATTATGCACAATATTTTTTAGCTTTTATTAGTTATGATTTTAAATAAATCATTTTTATATATATTTTGGCTAATAAATTTATTCTGTTAATTGCGTTTACTTTTGTAATATCTATAATAAACGCACAAGATTTATCCGATTCATCTATTTCTGATAATGTATTTGCAACAAATGCATCTGCAATTCAATCAGGAAATAGCCAATCCTCCAATTCTGGTATCGAAAGAAAGTGGTATTTTGGTGGGTTTCTTAGTTTTGCTTTTTGGAATGAAGGTACTGATCTTTTAATTGCGCCGAAAGCATATTATCAATTTTCACCAATGTTCATCTTAGGGTTTGGCTTAACTTACATCTATTCCGATGGAGAATATAGAGAAACTTATCAAGATTACTCTTACGATGTATTTAATTATCACTCCAATTCAATTGGAGGAAGCTTCGCCATTCTATTTAGACCCATACACTTCCTTCAGCTTTCGGCAGAATATGAAAATCTTCATACTACCAGACGGGGAGAGTATAACAGTCTGGGTGAGGATAATTTTTCCAGAATATATTGGGATACAGGGCTATTTTTAGGAGTTTCTTATGTCACAGGGAATGTTGCTTTTGGTTTGCGATATAATATACTATATGACTCATCTACCAGCCCTTATGCATCTGCTCTTATTCCTGTTGTGAGTTTCTATTTCTAAACCACACCTTTTGCCACTCTTTTTTAAGGATCAGAATAGTTATTACCTCCACAATTTCATCAAAATCTGACGTTCCAATCTGACCTATTTTTTTTTCCGGAATATCAATACGATAAAGGAAATTAATGAATTTCTGAAATTCATTTATCATCAGTCTAGCTACAATTTCACTCAACCCTTTTATTAACAACTTAGGATTCCAATTTACATTAAACTGAGTTTCTACTCCTGATAAAGATAGATCCTTATTTATTTGTACAATTAAATTCTCTAGCATATCCATTTGTTCAAGCTTCGACAAGGACTGAAGAGCATCATTCTTTTTATCAAACATTAAGAACATCTTTACACGAATTAAACTAATAAATACAATCTTTTCAATCTTCAAATAGATCTAACTGATCTGCTTCCTAGTCAAATTTCATCAAACTGTTTTCCGACAGATTAAAGTATTCGTAAAAATAATTGAATCTTAACAATTAATTAAGATAAACTTTGGAAACTTTTTTTGTGTTATAAGTTTCCCTTTGCTATATTTGCAAGCTCAATGAAAGAAAATATTCTAAATAAGGCAGTTGAGTTATTCCTGCGATACGGTTTTAAAAGTGTTACCATGGATGATATTGCCAATGACCTGGCCATATCCAAAAAGACGATCTACAAATATTTCACCAATAAAATAGAACTGATCGATGCCAGTACTTTTTTAGTACATGAAAAAGTAGATAAGATGATTGGCGAAATAGTAATGAAGAATTTTAATGCAATTGAAGAAAACTTTGTTGTTAAATCTATTTTTAAAGACCTGTTTAAAAATGTAAAGACTTCACCCATGTTTCAATTAAAAAAATACTATCCTGAAATTTATGGTAAAGTAATGACGCATCAAATTTGCACCATCAGTGAATGTATCAAAGAAAACCTTCATAAAGGGATAAAAGAAAATTTATATCGACCAGAGATTGATGTTGATATGGTAATGAAATTTTATTTTCAACTGATCTACGGAGCTTATGAAGGAGATCTTTTTGGAAATCAAATGGAAGATATAATAAAAATAGAACTAAAAATATTAGAATATCACACTCGATCAATTGCAACTTCTAAGGGCATTGAAGTATTAGATCAACAATTAATCAATTACAAATAAAATATGAGACAATATATTATACTAACCATAAGCATCTTACTTTCTTATGTCCTGTTTTCACAAGAGCATACCTATTCATTTTCTGTAGACGAAGCTGTGAATTTTGCTTTAAAGAACAACTATTCAGCAAAAAACAGTGCATTGGATGTAGAAATAGCAGAAAAAGTGATGACAGAATACAGAGCATTTGGTTTGCCTCAAATAGATGGTAATATAGACTATAACAATTATTTAATACAAAATATTACACTAATTCCAAGCGAAATAGTCGGTGGTCCTCCGGGAGAATTTGAAGAGGTTATCTTTGGAGCCAAACAAAATTTAAATGCAACAGTAACCCTTAGCCAAGTAATTTTTGATGGTGCTTATTTAATTGCACTACAATCCACAAAAGCCTACTTAAAAATATCTAACCTGGCTAAGGTTAAAACAGAACAGGAAATTAGAGAAGCAGTAATCAACGCCTACGGCAGTGTTTTAGTAGCACAAGAGGCTATCCTGATTTTGGAAGATAATCTTATAACTTTAGAAAAAAATCTTAATGAAACCAAGGCTTATTTAGAAAATGGTTTTGCTGAAGTTCAGGACCTTGAGCAGCAACAAATAACCCTGTTAAATACAGAAAATCAGTTAAATAAAGCTATCCGACTTGAAATTATTGCTAAGAAAATGCTTAATTTAATACTAGGCATTCCAATCGACGCCCCTGTCGAACTAAATGATAGTCTGGAAAAATTAGCTTTAAGTAGTACAGATTTAAATTTGGTTAATGAAGGGTTTGTTTTGGATAATCACATCGATTATAAAATTGCAGATAATCGGGTAATGACCCAAGAATTGCAATTGAAGTATGAAAAAAGTATGAATATTCCAACCTTAAATGCATTTATTAATTATTCGACTTTTGCCCAAAATGATAATAACGTTTTCTTCAAGAACAACGGCAGATGGTTCGATTCATCATTATTAGGGGTTAGTCTCAATATTCCAATTTTCAGTAGTTTGGAACGAAAATCAAGAACACAGCAAGCTAAAATGGGTTTAGATCAAAGAGAAATCGAACTCGATGAAACTTCAGAAAAGCTTAAACTGCAGGTAGAGACAGCCAGGAACAAATATCAGTTTGCTTTGGATCAATTTCAAACTACAAAACAAAATCTGGTTTTAGCTGAAAGTATAGCCGAAAAAGAACAAATTAAGTTTTTTGAAGGGCTTAGTACAAGCTTCAATCTGGCAAATGCACAAAACCAATTATACAGAACACAACAAAATTATATCGAATCTATCCTGGGAATAATAGAATCGAAAGTTGAATTAGAAAATGCACTAAACCTATTTTAAAATGAAAAACATATTCACATATTATCTTTTAATAATCATTTTATTCTCTTGTGGAAAAGAAGAAGATCAATCCAATAGCTCGTTGAGTCAGTTACACGAAGAAAAAATGTTTCTCTCTAAACGAATTGATAGTTTAAACAACCTCTTGAAAGTTGTTGAAAGAGATATCGACAAACTTGATCATAATAAGAACCTGCAAGTAATTACTATTCTGAGGCCACGGCAAGAACATTTCAAACATCAAATAGAGATTCAGGGGGTTGTAAGAACAGATAAAAATATAGAATTACGACCAGAACTCGGAGGTATAGTCTTAGAGATATTTGTTAAAGAAGGTCAGAAAGTAAAAAAAGGACAGGTCTTGATTCAATTGGACGATTCGAATTTAGAATATAATCTTGCCGAACTGAATACCCAAATCATATTAGCAAAGACAACATATGATAGACAAAAAAGATTGTGGGAGCAAAAAATAGGCTCTGAAATGCAATACTTACAGGCAAAAACTCAATATGAGAGTTTGGAAAACAATGTGAATACATTGAGGAATCAGGCGAATAAAATGAAGATCATCGCCCCATTTTCGGGTGTGGTTGACGAAATATTTCCAAAAAAAGGGGAGTTAACCAATCCCCAGACCCCAATTATTAGGTTGGTAAATTTAGATAAAGTATATATCGAAGCAGAAGTAACGGAAAGCTATTTACCATATATAAAAATTGGCAATGAATCACTTATTAGTTTCCCATCGATCAATAGGGAAATAATATCTACTGTTGCTCAAGTGGGTAATGTGATCAATCCAAATAACCGAAGTTTTAAAACCAAAATAAACATTCCAAATGAGGATAATAATTTAAAACCCAATTTATTAGCAGATATAAAAATAGTCGATTTTGAATCGAACGGGGTTGTAATTCCATCTACATTGATTCAAAAAGACAAGATTGGTGCGAGTTATGTATATACGGTTAGTAATAGAGACACTGAATTTACTGTAACGAAAAAATTAATAACTATAGCCAATGAATACGACAATAAGTCTCTTATTGAAGAGGGCTTGACGGATCAGGATACTTTGGTAAATAGAGGGTCGAGAATAGTAAGAAATGGTGAAATAGTTCGGTTAGTTGACTAAGTTATGGTAGCAGAAAGCAAAAATATTAAAATGGATAAAATTAAGAAAGAATTCAAATTATCCAGTTGGGCTATTAAAAACAAAATGACCGTTTTTGTGTTGTTGTTTATGATTTTTTTCGCTGGAATATTATCCTACAACGGTATGCCTCGAGAGGCCTTTCCTGAAGTTGTCATTCCACAGATCTACGTATCTACTACCTATCCCGGTAATTCAGCACTGGATATTGAGAAATTAATCACTCGGCCCTTAGAAAAGGAAATCAACGGTATTACCGGAGTAGATGAAATTATATCAACTTCTATAGAGGGATTTTCCACAATTCAAGTTGAATTCAATTTCGATATTACACCAACCGAAGCTCTACGAAAAGTTAAAGATAAGGTAGATGCAGCACTCTCTGATAAAGATTTCCCAAAGGATCTCCCCAGTGATCCAACAGTGCAGGAAATGAATATTGCCGAGTTGATACCAATTATGAATATTAACCTGTCTGGAGATTTTTCTATGGACCAGCTTAAAGAATTTGGTGAATATTTAGAAGACGAGATCGAGAAGGTTCCTGAGATTGCCAAAGTTAATATCCGCGGCATTCAAGATAAAGAAATGGAAATTAGTGTAGATCTATACAAATTGGAAATTTCTAAGATTAGTTTTCAGGATATCGAAACAGCAATCCAAAGCGAAAATATAACTGTTTCAGGTGGTGATCTCTTGGAAAGTGGGATTAGAAGGAATGTACGTGTTGTAGGAGAGTTTAAATCCGTAAAAGATATTGAGGACATAATAATCAAGCAGGAGAACGAAGAGATTGTTTACCTAAGGGACATCGCTGAAATTAGATTTAAGGAGCAAGAAAAAACCAGTTACGCCAGAGAATTTTCTCAACCTGTAGTGATGTTGGATGTTACAAAAAGAGGCGGGGAAAATTTAATTATTGCATCAGAACAAATTGATGTCATAATAGATCATGCACAACAAAATATATTTCCTTCCAATCTTAACATCAGCAAAACAAATGATCTCACCAACGATACAAAAACCATGGTATCTGATCTTGAAAACAGCATTATTCTTGGAATAATATTAGTTGTCCTGGTACTATTATTCTTTCTAGGTATTAGAAATGCCTTATTCGTAGGAATCGCTATACCTCTTTCTATGTTCGTGTCATTCATCCTCTTGGGTATCATGGGGGTCACCCTTAACATGATGGTTTTGTTTTCTCTGGTTTTAGCCTTAGGAATGCTTGTTGATAATGGAATCGTAGTAGTGGAAAATATATACAGATTATTGGATGATGGATATTCGAAATATGATGCTGCTAGATATGGTGTAGGTGAAGTCGCGATGCCCATTATAGCATCCACCGCTACAACTTTGGCAGCCTTCCTCCCTATTGCATTTTGGCCAGGAATGATGGGTGAATTTATGAGATATTTACCAATTACATTGATTATCGTTTTAGGATCGTCTCTTTTTGTGGCCTTGGTGATAAACCCAATGTTGACGTCCGTTTATATGAAAATTAAAGAAGATGAAGTCGATTTTAGAAAGCTACGCAGAAATAGCCTCATACTCAGTGGTATCGGTATTCTATTTATTATAGCCGGTATCCTGGGTTCTATAAAAATACTGAATGCTCTTGGTCTGACTTTGGTATTGATCGGATCCTTAAGAATCTTAAATACTAAAGTACTTAAGCCATCCACAATATGGTTTCAAAATGTATTACTTCCTCGGGTGGAAAAACTCTATGAAGAATCCATAAGAACCGCATTAAAAGGGTCTAATGCCTATAAATTATTTTTTGGAACATTTGGATTACTTTTGATTGCTTTTGTGTTATTTGCCATATTTCCACCTAAAATATTATTCTTTCCGGAAACACCACCGAAACAAGTCTTTATATATATCGAATATCCCATTGGCACTGATATTAAAGAGACCAACGCACTTTCTATTGAAATTGAAAATAGGATACAAGAATATATAACTAAATATGAAATTAATGGAGAAAATTTTCTTGTCACTTCTGTAATTGGACAAGTAGGCGAAGGTACCAGTGATCCATTCCAAGGTCCACAAGGAGGAACCACTCCGAACAAAGCAAAAATTACCGTAGATTTTGTGAAATTCATTGAGAGAAATGGAATAGAAACTGATGAAGTCCTAATGGAAATTAGAGATCTATTGAAGAATTTTCCAGGTGTAAAGATAGTTGTAGACAAGCCTTCAGAGGGCCCTCCAACTGGTGCACCAATAAATATTGAAGTTAGTGGAGATGACTATGAAAAACTAATCGTCGCAGCTGATGATCTAAAACAATATATCAATGACGCAAATATAGCGGGTATAGAAGAATTAAAATTGGATATAGAGGAAAGAAAACCAGAATTGCCAATTACCGTCGATCGTCAGAAAGCAAGAAGGTTGAATGTTTCAACAGGTCAAATTGGAAATTCTATACGTACTTCTCTGTATGGGAAAGAAATTTCAACGTTTAAAGATGGTGAAGATGATTATCCAATCAATATGAGATTAATGGATAAGTATAGGTACAATAAGGAAGCTCTTATCAATCAAAAAATTACTTTCAGAGATCAAACTACTGGTAAAATTGTTCAAATACCTGTAAAATCCGTTGCATCTGCTCAAAATTCATCCACATTTAGCGCCGTTAAAAGAAAGGATCTCAATAGGGTTATCACCATTTATTCCAATGTCCTAGAAAATTTTAACCCCACAGAGATTAATGACCAAATTAAGGCACTGATGGTCAATTATAATTTACCAAAAGATACTTTTGTATCCTTTACGGGTGAACAAGAGGAACAAGCAAAACAAATGGCATTTTTAAGTAAAGCATTATTAATCGCAGTCTTCTTGATATTCTTGATCCTAGTTGGTCAATTCAACTCAACTTCAACACCAGTGATTATATCTTTGTCGGTTTTACTGAGTTTGATAGGTGTCCTGCTAGGGTTAATCCTATTTAGAATGGAATTTATTGTTATCATGACCATGATAGGTATCATTTCACTAGCTGGAATTGTAGTAAACAATGCCATTGTACTTATTGATTATACCAATTTGATCATTGAAAGGAAATTATTAGAACATGAAATAACTAAAAAAGAGATCAGTAAAGATTTGGTTTACGAAAGTATTGTTGAAGGGGGAAAAGTTCGTTTGCGACCAGTAATTCTTACAGCTATAACAACCATCCTAGGGTTATTACCTTTGGCTCTGGGAATAAATATTAATTTTATTACATTATTCACTGAGTTCAATCCGAACTTTTATATTGGCGGAGAAAATGTGGCCTTTTGGGGACCCATGTCCTGGACCATCATTTTTGGTTTGACCTTTGCTACATTTTTGACACTTATTTTAGTTCCGATAATGTATTTTATACAGTTTATGATAAAAATAAAACTTGCAAAAAGAAAAAAAATAATAACCAATTAAAACCAATAACCCACATTAATATACCATAAACCTTGTGCAGTATCTGGTGTCCAGGAATATTGTAGTTGGATCGGTCCTATTAAGGTCTTTAAACCATAGCCAACTGCATATCCTGACCTTATATTTTGGAAGAAATTTAAATTTTCCCATAAAGTATCATCAACTTCAGCAAAGTTTCCTGAAAAGGAAACATGGTTATTCTTGAAGATCTCATACCGTATTGTAAGCCCTATTTTTGCAAATGACGAGGCATTTAAAGCTGCAACTTCAAAACCATAAAAGTTTACGAAAGTATTAATGAAATTCTCATTATTTCCTCCTAAAATATAATCAAGGATTCTATTACCATTAGACTCCAGAGTTACACCCGCTGCTCCAAAAAGATGAAAGGTTAGTTTATCAAAAAAGGTCTGTGCATATTCCATATTTCCATAAACTTGTGCAAACGGGTTAAAATCAGAAACAGAGTAAAACGATACTAAATAATTTAAGTAGTTAGCTTCAAAAAAAAATCCTCTCTTTGGAAAATAGTCAGCGTCAAAGGAATCATAACTTACTTTGGCAAATAATATTCCATAACCGGCATCTTCAAAATACTCCTTTTCATTCTCGCCATCAACAATTACTGTTGTGAATACTTTTAAATCTTTAAATTCTGCACCTGCTCTTAGTGCAAACTTGTCCTTAAATGTTGTTTGAGCATAAAACTGAGTTGATCTATCGCTATATTTTACCGGTGTTTTCAAACCGGAGTTCGGATCATCTTCGTCTAATTCCTCAACAAATACGTCCAACTTGAACTGATTAAACCGGCTATTAAGGCCGTAACTCCAGTTATCACCATTATCTCTAAAATAATCAATATTATATCTTATATTATCTCCAACAATAAGATCTGCTGACAAAAAATCATTTTTGAACAAGGGGTGTTTCATTGTGAGATTCACTAAGATGCCGGTTTTATAAAGTTCGTCATAATGAGCACCAAATTTTACATAATTGATAACGTCATTCTCTCTTAACTTAAGCTCTACTTTTGTTCCATCTTCTACACTTAAAAATTTATACTGGATGTTCCCAAAATTTCCTGTAGCAGACAATGTTTGAATCCCTTTTATGAATTTCTTCTGACTAATCTTTTCTCCAACTTCAATATTAAGTTTGTCCAATATGTAGTTATCTGTATAATTCTCATTACCTGTAATTACTATTTCAGCGATCTCAATATTTTCTATGTCTTCTTTTAATCCTAACAAGGGTGATCTTTTCTTTATATTTTGCTTTTGCAAAGCGGCCAATTTTTCAATCTCATCTAGGTGCTCCATAGCCTCTGTTTCTCCTGCTTCAATTAACTTATCTGTTGCTTCAAAAGAAAATTCTCCATACTCCAACACTTCTGGCCTTAAATATAAGTCTGTCATTTCAATCTTCTTCTCCATCCCCTCATATACCTGGTAACCTGCTATTTGCTTTAAAACTTTAGGCACAGAGTTTAACTCATCCCGATTGCGTAATTTCCCCTGAACGTTAACTCCAATTATATAATCTACTTCTTTAGCTTTCAATAATTCTATTGGATAATTATCTACAAGACCACCATCAACCAAAATTCTACCATCAATTTCAACCGGAGCGTATACAGACGGAAAGGAACTACTTGCTCGAATCGCCTCAGGTAAAAAACCATGGTCCAGGATCACCTTTTCACCTGTTTCTAGATCTGTCGCAATACAAAAAAATGGGATTGGCAATTTACTAAAATCTTCTACCTGATGAACATGTTCTGTTAATTGAGAAAACAAATTAAAAATATTTTGACCATTTGAAATGGATCTGGGCAATCCAATTTTCCATTTATTTATTGGTAAGCTAATGGCGTACTTTCCTTTATTTTCTTTTTGATAAAATGAATATGCCTCTCTTGGAACCTCATCCTTCGTCAAAGTTGAAAAATCATGTACATGTAATATCGAATCTAACTCCTCCGCATTATACCCCGATGCATATAAGGCTCCAATAATTGCCCCCATACTTGTTCCGGCAATATAATCTACCCTGATTCCGTTTTCTTCCAAAACTTTCAAAACACCTACATGAGCATATCCTTTTGCGCCACCACCACTCAAAACAAGACCTACTTTTACATCTTTTTCTAGCCTGACCTCCTCTTGCGAAAAACTTAGGCTCGATAAAAATAAAAAAATAAAAAAAAACGAAAATCTCATATATTATATAGGTTTGCAATTTTTTAATAGGATATACTATTTGTAAATATACCTAATATTTCTACTTAAGTTTGGCAAAATAACTGAATACTTTATTCGCTTTGTCCTTATTAATAAATTGTTCTAAATCATCGAGAGACAGTTCTCTGATCCTTTTAACCGATTTATATTTTTTGAGCAGTTTTAAAATTGTTTTCTCTCCAATACCATCAATTCCTGATAATTCTGATTGAAAAGCACTTTTGCTTCTTTTATTTCTATGATGATTTATTCCGAATCGATGGGCCTCATTACGCAATTGCTGAATAATTTTTAAGGTTTCTGATTTCTTATCTAAGTACATAGGAATTGAGTCTCCTGGATAATAAATTTCCTCCAATCTTTTAGCAATTCCAATGATGGCAATTTTACCACGAAGTCCAAGCACCTCCAGACTTTTTAAGGATGAAGATAACTGCCCTTTTCCACCATCAATTACTATGAGTTGTGGCAAATTTTGGCCTTCATCCAGTAATCGTTTATATCTACGATGAATTACTTCCTCCATTGAAGCAAAATCGTCCGGGCCTACTACAGTTTTTATATTGAAATGTCTGTAATCTTTTTTACTCGGTTTTCCATTTTTAAACACAACACATGCAGCAACCGGATGCGTACCTTGAATATTAGAATTATCAAAACATTCTATATGACGTGGTTCTTCATTCAGGCGTAAATCTTTTTGCATTTGTTTCATTATTCTATTTGCATGCCTATCCGGATCTATTATTTGAATTTGTTTGAATTGCTCATGGCGGTAAAATTTAGCATTTCTAGTGGATAATTCGACTATTCTTTTCTTATCTCCAAGTTTTGGAACCGTAACCTTAATTCCATCCCCAAGTTCAACCATAAATGGCACATAGATCTCTTTTGTCGATGATTGAAATCTCTGTCTTATATCAATAATGGCCAATTCTAATAAAGCTTTATCCTCTTCATCTAATTTTTTCTTAATTTCAATATTATTGGATTGAATTATAGCACCATTAGAAATTTTCATATAATTAATATAAGCCACGGTCTCATCCGAAATTATAGAAAAAACATCCACGTTTGTGATCTTTGGGTTTATAATAGTTGATTTTGCCTGATAATTAACTAAACTCTCCAGTTTTTCCTTTATTTTTTGGGCTTCTTCAAATTCTGACTTAGATGCAAAATCATACATTAGACCTTCAAATTTCTGTAAGGCTGATTTGAAATTGCCTTTAATAATATTTTTAATTTCTAAAATGTCCTCTCTATAATCCTGTTCCGATTGCTTCCCTTCGCATGCACCCTTACAATTTTTAATATGATATTCTAAACAGATCTTATATTTTTTATTCTCAATATTATCTGGCGACAACTTATAATTACATGTTCTAAGTGGGTATAACTCCTTTATTAAAGACAATAATGCTCTGGAAGTTCTTACAGATGTGAATGGGCCGTAATAATCAGAACCGTCTTTTATTAGTTTTCTTGTTAAAAAAACTCTTGGGAACGGTTCCTTTTTTATACAAATCCACGGATAGGTTTTATCATCCTTTAACAACACATTATACCTCGGTTGGTGCTTTTTAATTAAGTTATTCTCCAATAAAAGTGCATCCGATTCAGTTTCAACAACAATGTGTTTGATAGATGATATTTTCTTTACCAACACTCTTGTTTTCCCGTTCTCATGCTTTTTCGTAAAATAAGAGGCAACTCTTTTCCTTAAGTTTTTAGCTTTACCCACATATAATATTTTGCCATCAATATCAAAATATTGATATACTCCAGGTAATGAGGGTAAGGATTTTATTTGTACTGATAAATTCAAGTCTGAAAAATGGTGTTATTATTATTTTATAAATCGTAAATTTACCGACTAAAATTACGTTTTTATAAATATATATTTTATGAAACGAACATGATTAATTTTAATCAATTATTTTGCAAAAAGAAATGATTAAACTTTTCATGAATGAGTGAAACAGTTATCCTGAGCGCTCAGGATTTTAAAACTTACCCAACAGTCGAAAGGGTTTATAATTAACTTATTATAAATAAATACAAAAATTTAAACAAGTGAAATATTGGAAGAAATTTAGCCAGAAAAAACTTCAAGAAAGAATAGAAAAAGCACTTCTCGAAAATGTTGATTTTTCTAAAGATTCTTCATTGGGTTATCCGGCGTCTAAATTAGATGATAAAGTTTTTTATACCAATGCACCATTCTTAGTGGATGCCCCAACTTTAAAAACTTTTGTAGCCAATCCAAACCATATTGGTTGTCATACTTATGGCACATCCGAAAAAGCATTTAAAGGAACGCAAGAAATTGAGCGAGAGGTTCTAAATGTTCTTGCCGTTGATGTTTTTAAATGTAAGTCCGGAGAATTTGACGGATATATAGCTCCGGGAGGAACCGAGGCTAATATACAGGCTATGTGGGTATTTAGAAATTATTTTAAAAATACATTTAATGCCAATAATAATGACATCGTGATCTTAACTTCACAGGATACTCATTACTCTATTCCAAAAGGAGCTAATCTTCTAAGTATAGATCTGCTAACAATTCCTGTTGATTTTGAAAGTAGAAAAATCGATGAATCGGCTCTTGAAGAGATCGTTAAAAAAGCTGTTGGAGCCGGTAAAAAATATTTTATTGTAATTGCTAATATGGCGACTACCATGTTTGGATCTGTTGATGATCCTAACGTTTATACTGACTTAATGGATAAGTGGAACTTAACCTATAAACTACATATTGATGGCGCATATGGTGGATTTGTTTATCCTTTTAGTAATGAAAAATCAAAGATCGATTTTACGAATTCGAAAATAAGTTCTATCACTATTGATGCTCACAAAATGCTGCAATCTCCTTATGGAACAGGAATTTTTATTTGCAGAAAAGGTCTTATTGAAAATGTTTTAACAAAGGAAGCTGAATATATTGAGGGTATGGATTTAACGCTATGCGGAAGTCGATCTGGCTCTAATGCTGTTGCTGTTTATATGATACTATTTACTTATGGCCCAAATGGTTGGTATGAAAAAATTAGTGTGTTATTGATGCGTACCGATTGGCTCTGTCGACAGTTAGAACAAATGAAAATTAAATATTTTAGAGAGCCAAAAATGAATATTGTTACTATTCATTCTCGATATATACCAACTGAAATTGCTTTAAAATACGATCTGGTACCAGATCAGCACAATGATCAAAATAAGTGGTACAAGATTGTCATTATGGATCATGTAGAAATTGAAAACTTAGTTCAACTTATAGATGATTTGAAAAAATAGAATATTAATTATTCTTCCTTATCCTTTTTTGGAAAAGTTTTTTTGTTAAAAATAATAAGCAATCCTACACCAATGCTTATTGCGGAATCTGCAATATTGAACACAGGATCAAAAAATGTGAAGTGCCTATTTTCAAACATTGAAAAATGTTTTCCACCGAAGAGCGGAATCCATTCGGGCAGATCAAAACTAAGACTTGGAATCCAATCTGGTATGATAGTGTCTACCATAGGCAGATATAACATATCTACTACCTTTCCATGGAAAACTGAGGCATATCCTCCTTCATCCGGTAAGAATGTAGCAATTTTCCTATAACTATCACTAAAAAAGACACCGTAAAAAACAGAATCAATTATATTCCCTAAAGCTCCTGCAAATATCAATGAAATAGCCACGATCAAGGTGTTCGACATTTTATTTTTAACAGCACCATACAACCAATAACCTATCCCGGTTATTGCTGCCAAACGAAACAATGTTAAGAAGAGCTTCCCTGATTTACCTCCAAATTCTTTACCCCAAGCCATGCCGTTATTCTCCAGAAAATGGATGCGAAACCAATCTAACCCATAAACTTTTATTTCCTCACTTAAGACAAAGTGCGTCTTAATATAGATTTTGGTTATCTGATCAATTAGTAGAACTATGGATATTATGAAGATTGCTTTTTTCAATTGCTTAACTTTAAAAACTATACTATATTATTACAAAAATCGAATCTATTTTAAATGAATATTGGCGGTAATGGCATTTACGTTTAGCTCATTCAAATTTTGTCCGTATACTCCCATTAATTGATTGGTCTTTTGTAAGGCACTATCAAGCGTAACACTTGATGTTACTAAACCCATATTTGAATTAATATTAATTTTTATATCCTGCATTTTCATGCAATAGACATTACCTCCATTTAATTTTACATCTACTGATCCTAAAAAATGATTTAAATTTACAATACCATCGTTTAAGATCAATTTTAAATTTCCCTCAAAGTTATTCAAATAAAAATTTCCATCTACATAGGTGACAAAAACATTTTTACCCTTTGGAATCATGATCTTAAAAGAGGTATAAATTGGTTGAACTTTACACAATTTATTAAGTTCATTATCACCATCGATTGCAAGTTCAATACTTTTTATAAATACCTTCCCGTTTTTCTCTTCCAGAATAAAATCGGGAACATAACTTTCTATACTTTCTGCAGAGACGGTAACTTCATTAAAACTTTGTGATTCATCAATAACAATTTGATCTATAATATCAAATTCAAAAATAAAGCTTGTCGCATTCGTTATTAATGATTTTTCAATAATTTTTTGAGCGTAAAAACTGACATTAAAAAGCAAAAGGATTAAAAAACTTAATCCTTTATTGAAAACAAAGTTTCTAAAATACTTAATGTTGTTGGTTTTTTGCTTCAATACTCAATGTTGCATGAGGAACCAATTTCAAACGTTCCTTTCTAATTAGAGAACCCGTAACACGGCAGATGCCATAAGATTTATTTTCTATTCGCAAAATTGCATTTTTTAGATCTCGAATAAATTTTTCCTGACGAATTGCTAATTGCACATTAGCTTCCTTAGACATTGTCTCCGAACCTTCTTCGAATGCTTTAAATGTTGGTGATGTGTCATCAGTACCATTATTGCTGTCATTCTTATAGGTGCTTTCTATAAGTGCTAAATCATGCTCAGCATTATTAATTTTTTCTTCGATTATCGTCCTAAACTGTTCTAATTCCATATCGGAATATCTTACTTTCGTGTCGCTCATTTTTTTAAACTTTTTCTAATAATAGCATTGTATTAACATTGTCAAAAACAATACTAGTTCCATTATTAATCTCTTCTTTTAAAAACAATTCTTTCGTCAATGTTTCATTTTTAATATAGGATGCATTCGATGTCACTGCTTCGTCAACTATGCCATCTTTTTCAATGTATAAATTGATCTTATCCGTAACTTCAAATCCATTTTCTTTTCGCAAGTTTTGAATTCTATTTATCAATTCTCTTGCAATTCCTTCATTTCGTAACTCTTCTGATATTGAAACGTCTAAAGCCACTGTTAAATTGCCCTGATTGGCAACTAACCAACCTTCAATATCCTGTGTTGATATTTCAACATCGCTTAACGCAATGATTTCCGATATTCCTTCGACATTTATAGCTAATTCATTATCTTTCTCTAAAGTTGCTATATCGACTTCGGTTAAACTTTGAATTGCAGCTGTTACGAACCGCATATTTTTTCCAAATCTAGGGCCTAGTATTTTAAAATTTGGTTTAATATTTTTAATCAAAATTCCAGATGCATCGTCAATCAGTTCAATTTTCTTTACGTTCACCTCTGAAGCTATCAAATCTGAAACGGCCTCAATATCATTTTTATCATTTTGATCCAGTACAGGAATCATTATTCTCTGCAAAGGTTGACGTACTTTAATCATTTCCTTTTTACGCAAGGATAATACCATAGATGATATGGCTTGAGCCTTTTGCATTTTTCGCTCCAAGCTCCCATTTATTAACGAACTATCAGCTTTTGGAAATTTCCCCAAATGTACAGAACTAAATTTATCTTTGGAAGTGTTTTTTGTTAAATCTCTATACAAGTTATCCATATAAAATGGAGCAATCGGAGATGCTAATTTAGCTATAGATATCAAGCAAGTATACAAGGTTTGATAAGCTGAAATTTTGTCTGTTTGATATTCACCCTTCCAAAATCTTCTTCTGCTTAATCTCACATACCAATTACTCAAATTTTCGGTCACAAAATCCTGGATCGCTCTAGCTGCTTTTGTAGGTTCGTAATCTTCATAAAACCTGACTACATTATCCACCAAAGTATTTAGCTCTGACAAAATCCACTGATCAATTTCCGGCCTATCTCCAATAGTAATTTCAGGTTCTTCATAGGTGAAATTATCGATGTTCGCGTATAAAGTAAAAAAAGAATAAGTATTATAAATTGTTCCGAAAAATTTTCTTCTTACCTCCTCAATTCCTTCTATGTCAAATTTCAAGTTATCCCACGGATTTGCATTTGAAATCATATACCATCGTGTCGCATCCGGACCATGCTTTTCCATGGTAATAAAAGGGTCAATCGCGTTGCCTAATCGTTTAGACATCTTCTTCCCTTGCTTATCTAATACTAATCCATTAGAAACCACATTTTTATACGCTATACTGTCAAAATTCATAACGGCAAGGGCATGTAAGGTGTAAAACCAACCTCTTGTTTGGTCAACACCTTCCGCTATAAAATCTGCAGGAAAAAAACTATTTTCATCTATTTTTTCATTATTTTCAAACGGGTAATGCCATTGTGCATAGGGCATCGCACCTGAATCAAACCAAACATCAATCAAATCAGATTCTCTGTTCATCGGTTTACCAGACGGAGACACCAGTACTATTTTGTCCACAACGTTCTTATGCAGATCAATTTTTGCATAATTCTCCTCACTCATATCGCCACTAACAAAATCTTGAAAAATATCATTCTCCATAAACCCCTTTGAAACGGCATTCTTCATTTCAACCTTCAATTCCTCTACTGAACCGATAACGATCTCTTCTGATCCATCTTCTGTTCTCCATATAGGTAACGGTGTACCCCAAAAACGAGAACGAGATAAATTCCAATCATTAGCATTTTTCAACCAGTTTCCAAATCTTCCATCTCCGGTTGATTTAGGTTTCCAATTTATTGTTTGATTCAGGTTATACATTTTATCTCTCTCAGAAGTAACTTTTATAAACCATGAATCCAGAGGGTAGTATAAGATTGGTTTATCTGTTCTCCAACAGTTAGGATAACTGTGCTTATACTTTTCTACCTTGAATGCTTTGTTTTCTTCCTTTAATTTGATAGCTATTTCTATATCAACGGACCTTTCTGGAATTTCATCATCATCATAGTACTCGTTCTTAACATATTTTCCAGCATGTTCCCCCATATGTCTCGTAAATTTACCCTGTAGATCTACTAAAGGAACTGGGTTTTCATTTTCATCTAAAACCAACATTGGGGGAACTTCCGGCTCTGCGTTCTTAGCAACTAAAGCATCATCGGCACCAAATGTAGGTGCCGTATGTACTATACCAGTACCATCTTCTGTAGTAACAAAATCACCCGAAATTACTCTAAATGCATTTTCGCTATTTTTATATGGCAAAGCATAGGTCAATAGCTGTTCATACCTTATATCTACCAAATCTTTTCCCTTGCACTCAGAGATAATTTGATACGGAATTTGTTTATTCTCTTTCTTATAGGAATTTAGTTCAGCTATAGAATTTACTTGTATAAATTTTGATCCAAATTGAAAACCTACTAAAGCCTTGGCTAAAATAACGTTTACAGGTTTGTAAGTATATTGATTATACGTTTTAACTACAACATAATCAATTTTCTTACCAACTGTTAGAGCCGTGTTAGAAGGAAGTGTCCATGGCGTGGTAGTCCATGCCAATAAAAATAAGTCTCCCTCAATTTGTTGTAACAACTCTGGTAAGGAATCTTTTATAGTTTTGAATTGTGCAACGGCTGTGGTATCTGTAATGTCTTGATAAGTTCCAGGTTGATTCAACTCATGTGAACTTAATCCGGTACCAGCCTTTGGCGAATATGGTTGAATTGTATATCCTTTATATAACAATCCTTTATTATACAACCGTTTTAATAACCACCAAAGCGTTTCCATATATTTTGGTTGATACGTCACATAGGGATCGTGCATATCCACCCAATGCCCCATTTTTCGAGTTAGATCCTCCCAAATATCCGTATACCGCATCACTGCATTTTTACAGGCAGTATTATAATCTTCAATGCTGATTTTTTTTCCAATATCTTCTTTAGTAATCCCAAGTTCTTTTTCAACGCCTAATTCTATCGGCAGACCATGTGTATCCCATCCTGCTTTTCTCTTAACCTGATATCCTTGCATGGTTTTGTAGCGACAAAAAAGATCCTTGATGGTCCTACCCATCATATGATGAATCCCGGGCAAACCATTTGCTGATGGTGGTCCTTCAAAAAACACAAAGGGCTTATTACCCTCTCTTGAGCTTACACTCTTTTCGAAAATATCATTTTCTTCCCAATACTTTTGGATCTCAATAGCTATATTCGTTAGGTTTAGGCCTTTATATTCTCTAAAACTTCGACTCATCTTTTATTGCAAATTCATTTAAGTTTGCAAAAATACATATTTTCTCCATATTTTCAGCGTTTAGAATGTAAAAAGCATCCGTCAAATGATGGATGCTTTTTATCTGCTTTTTAAGGAAATCTCTCGTCTTATTCTCTAATTACGACGAATTCGGTTCTTCTGTTTTGTCGATGTTCTATTTCGGAACAATTTACATTATTAGAGCAATGATTAACTAATTTAGTTTCCCCATATCCTTTCCCTACAATACGTTTCGGATCCGCACCAATAGATATTAGATAATTAACAGTAACCGAAGCTCTAGAACGAGATAAATGCATATTATAGCCATCACCCCCTCTTGAATCTGTATGTGCTCCGAATTCGATTGTCATCGTAGGAAATTTCTCCATGAGACGTACAACTTTTGTCAGGGATTCTTTTGATTTATCAAGTAGGGCTGATTCATTTAATTCAAACTCGATAGTCTCCATATTAAGCATTTCAACTCCATTCACCTCAATTATTTCTTTTTCATCTAATGCTATTGTTATTTTATTTTCATATCCGTTGCTATTATTTACGTCAAGTAAAGATTCTTTAGCAAAATAATTATTTTTTTCTCCTAATAAATTATAAGATTCACCACATTTCAAGGCAAAGTAAAAAGTTCCATCTGCAAGTGTTTCAATTCTTCTAATTTTATTACCATCCTTGTCAGACAAGGTTACAAAAGCATTTGATAATGGCATACCTGTTATTTTATCTGTAATAAGTCCATTGACAGTTTGGTCGCAAATTGGATTTACAGTTTGTTGAACAAAAGAATAAATATCATCATCTCCTTTTCCTCCGCCTCTATTAGATGAAAAATATCCTTTTTGTTTTTCATTATCTATGATAAATGAGATATCATCCCCTCTGCTATTCATAGGTTTACCCAAGTTTATTGGCAATGGAGTTGAACCATCCAGTTTTGACATATAGATATCAAAACCACCTCTACCTTTTGGTCGTGTTGATGAAAAATAAATAATATCGCCATCCACATAAGGTGTATACTCCTTGTATTTGGAATTTATAGTAGGACCAAGGTTTTTTGGTGCACCGTAATGTCCTTCATTAACAGCGACAACATACAAATCCGCATCCCCATATCCTCCTGGCATATTTGACGAAAAATAAAGTTTCCTCCCATCAGTACTTAAAAAAGGATGAGCCGTATCATAATCATCACTATTGAATGGGAGTGTAACCATGTCTGTCCAGTGACCATTATCTCCAATTGTAGCTTTAAATATTTTAAGATTACCGGACTTTAATTCACCATCCATATAATTATTAGATGTAAAATACACATCTTTTAAATCTGGTGAAAAAGTTACCATTGCATCGTGGTACTTGGAGTTCACGCTCTTTGAAAAAGGTTTTACCTTTGATATTTCTCCCTTTTCATTAACCTCTCCAATATAGAGATCTAAATAAGATTGGTCATTACCATCCCATTTATTACCTCCAGCACCGGATCTAGAGGATGAAAATACAATCTTATCTTTACCGTAAAAGGTAGTACTGAAATCTCCGTATTTAGTATTAGCATCAAGATTTTTTACGCTGTAACTCGCCGCAGTCAATTGGGCAAATACTCCATAAGAAATAAAGAAAATTAATATTGCTAACTTATTCATGAAAAATTATTTTAAATGGCAATTATAAAAAAGCCTTCGAAAATTCGGAGGCTTTTTATAATGATCTACATTTTAATAATAACAAACTCAGTTCGTCTATTCTTAGCGTGTTGGGCTTCTGTACATTCAATATTATCAGAGCATTCGTTGATCAATTGAGTCTCTCCATATCCTTTTCCAGTAATTCTACTTGGGTCAATGCCATGTTCAATTATATAGCTTACAGTAGATTTTGCTCTTCTGGTTGACAACCAAACATTGTATCCAACAATACCTCTGGAATCTGTGTGAGAACCTGATTCAATAATCATCTCAGGGTATTTATTCATCAATTCAATTACTTTCTGTAATTCTGTCTTTGCTTCCTTATTCAAATAGGAAGAGTTCAATTCAAAATAAATCGGTTCTATATTTACAACATAAGTACTAGGTCTGACTTTAATTATTTCCTCAGGTAAAACTTCCGGTAAACCCTCAGGTTTAATCTCATCATCAACAATTTCTTCATCTACAATTGTTTGTATATCTCCGGTTCCAAGTAGCACCAATAATTTCAATTTTTTATCTGCTTCATTGGATGTTGTAAGAGATTTAGTTTGTGGTGTATAGCCATCTTTCTGACCAACCAAAGTATAATCAGTTTCACAATCAACCGAAAATGTAAATACACCATCTTCTTCCACTACTATATTCTCGATTTCATTTTTATCTGCATCTTTTAAAATCATAGAAGCACCTACAATAATTTCTGTTGTATTTTTATCTCTGACCTCTCCTGTTATAATTTGCTTACATTTAAATTCAATCGGTTCTTCCTCAATAAAATAATACAAATCGTCATCTCCTTTTCCCCCTCCTCTATTTGAAGAAATATACCCCACACGTTTTTCTCTGTTAATAATAAATGTAAAATCATCACTAGAAGAGTTAATAGGTGCATTTAAAAGTATTGGGTTCGGTGTAAATTGTGCTATTTTGGTCGCATAAATATCTAACTTGCCCATACCTCCCGGTCTATCAGAGGAAAAATAGATTACATCACCATCAATATAGGGTGAAAATTCTTTGGAGGAAGTATTGATTTTGGGTCCCAAATTTACCGGGTTACCAAAACCACTTTGATTAATTTCTGCTTTAAATACATCTGTTTGGCCCATTGTTCCCGGCATATCAGAGATAAAATAAAGGGTTCTTTCATCGTCACTTAATGCTGGATGTCCAACCGAATATTGTACATCATTAAAAGGCATTGGGATGATATTAACCCACTGACCTTTATCATTAATTGTTGCTTTAAACATCGCTAAATTCGTAGTTTCTCTCGAATCTCTAGCTAACATTTTGTTGTAGTAGTTGTTTCTAGTAAAATAAACAGTTTTCTTATCCCTCGTAAAAACAACATCGGCCTCATGGTATCTTGTATTGACTTCTCCTTTTAGTGGCTTTTCTCCTGAAAGCTCACCTCCCGGACCAATATCTGCTATATAGAGCTCCAGAAAACGCTGTCCATTTGGTAACCATACGTCATTGACTAGTGTAACTCCTTTTTTGGGTCTGGCATAAACCAGTTTATTTTCACCCAAATAAGCAGTACCAAAATCTGAGCCTTTGGTATTAATCTCTATATTTTTAATAGTATATTTTCCCGATCCCTCAGTCTGTGCAGTAACTATTCCTATAAATAATAGGAATAAAATTAATGTGTAATTTTTCATAAACTCCCCTTTTTTTATGTTTGTATCTCATTAGAAAAATCTAGGTGATTTTAAATTTTTCTTTGAAAAATCAATATCGTATAGCAGTATCGCTTCATATGTACCTCCCGGATTTATATCAGAAAAATCT